>Ga0209755_10000039_pt1 | contig 224872 bp, 200 predicted proteins | sample TergutCo191P1_FD_187301 | JGI IMG/M metagenome (GOLD analysis project Ga0209755, IMG submission 187301) | Cornitermes sp. P1 segment gut microbial communities from Petit-Saut dam, French Guiana - Co191P1 (SPAdes) (version 2) | ecosystem: Host-associated > Arthropoda: Insects > Digestive... | reverse complement strand
TTGTAGTCGTAGCCGCTGTCGTTTTCTTCTTTTTAGGTATCGTTTACCGTAAGAAGGTTTCAGAACGTGAGATTCAAAGCGCAGAAGAGAAAGCAAAAAGAATTATCAACGACTCAATCAAAGGCGCTGAGCAAAAGAAGCGTGAAGCACTGCTCGAAGCAAAAGAAGAAATCCACAAAAACCGCAGTGAATACGAGCGTGAGGTAAGAGAACGGCGCTCAGAAATTCAAAAGCAAGAGCGCAGGCTCCAGCAAAAAGAGGAGATGCTCGACAAGAAAACTGACATTCTTGAGAAAAAGACCGAGACTGTCGAAAAAAGAAGGGTTGACCTCGAAGCCGCAAATGAAGAAGTTGCTCAGGTCAAACGCAGCCAGTTTGAGATGCTGGAAAAAATATCCGGTTATACCGTTGCGGAAGCTAAGGCCTACCTCATCTCTAACCTCGAATCTGAGGTTACGCACGAGGCCGCAATGAAAATCAGAGAAATTGAAGAACGTCTCAAAGAAGAAGCAGACCAAAAGGCACGCGAGCATATTTCAATGGCGATTCAGCGTTGTGCCGCCGATCATGTTGCCGAGGCAACAGTTTCGGTTGTTCCGCTACCTAGCGACGAGATGAAAGGGCGTATTATCGGTCGCGAAGGGCGTAACATCAGAGCCATTGAAACTCTCACAGGTGTTGACCTCATTATTGACGATACCCCCGAGGCGATTACTCTGTCAGGCTTTGACCCCGTTCGCCGCGAGATTGCCCGTCTTTCTCTCGAAAAACTCATTTTGGATGGACGTATTCATCCGGCTAGAATTGAGGAGATGGTCGAAAAGGCTAAAAAAGAAGTTGAGGCAACCATCAAATCTGAGGGCGATCGTGCTACGTTTGAGACAGGTGTCCGTGGTCTGCACCCCGAAATCATTAAACTTCTTGGCAGAATGCGCTACCGCACCAGTTACGGTCAAAATGTGCTGAACCACTCAATCGAGGTTTCTCACATTGCAGGGCTTTTAGCCGCTGAGCTTGGCGCAGATGTAGCCACTGCAAAGCGCGCAGGTCTACTGCATGACCTAGGAAAAGCAATTGACCACGAGACCGAAGGTACGCACGTCTCTATCGGTGTTGACATTGCAAAGCGTTACAAGGAGAGCGACGAGGTGCTCCACGCAATTCACGCTCACCACGGTGATGTCGAACCGAGAACTATTGTCGCCTGTATTGTTCAGGCATCAGATGCTATCTCTGCCTCTCGCCCCGGCGCTCGCCGCGAGAACATCGAGAGTTACATCAAGCGCCTTGAAAAGCTCGAAGAACTCACAAACTCCTTCAAGGGTGTTGATAGTTCTTACGCAATTCAAGCCGGCCGTGAAATTCGCATAATGGTTGACCCCGACCAAATCAACGAGGACCAAATGGTCTTGCTTGCTCGCGACATAGCAAAGAAAATCGAGTCAGAGCTTGAGTATCCCGGTCAGATTAAGGTTAATCTGTTGCGTGAGACTAAGGCTATTGAGTACGCGAAGTAGAATTCAACAAAAAAATACGGCATCTGCATTTTGCGGTTGCCGTATTTTTATGATTAATATTACTATAAACTCCGTAAATTTTAGGGTACTACCAAACCTTCAGCACCACTGCTTCCCATGGGGATAGATTTCCGTCATAGTTGGTGCGGCCTACGTTTGTTACCATTACTTTTCCTATTAAGTTTCCTTCAAACGGTAATGTTGCGGGTTTGCCTGATAGATTTAGGATTACGGCAAACTGTTCTTCACCTGCTGTTGTGCGGGTGTAGGACATTATTTGTTTGTCTGAGTATGAGGGGGCGAAGTCTCCGTGTTTTAGCGTGTGGCTTGATGATCGTAGGGCTATCATTTTTTTGTAAAATGTGAGTATCGAGTCGTTGCGCTGTTTTTGTTCGTCGAAGTTTATTTTTGTATGGTTTTTGTTAATTTTTAACCACGGAGTGCCTTTTGTGAATCCGGCACCCTCTTCTGAGTTCCATTGATATGGTGTGCGGGCGTTGTCACGGGAGCTTGGGGCTATCCACTTCCAGCGCAGTCCTGTGGGTATCCAATATGAGCGCAGGAGTCTGTCTACTCCCAATGATTCTATGTCGTCTAATTGTTTTATGTTTGTGTAGTCGAAATTTGTCATGCCTATTTCTTGACCTTGATATATAAATGGAGTGCCTTTGAGTGTCAGTAGCATCACTGCGAACAGCTTTGCGCTGCGTTCCCAATATTCTCCGTCATTTCCGTAGTGTGATATTATTCTCGGCTGGTCGTGGTTTTCGAGATATACGCCGCTCCAATTCAGCCCTTGTTGCCACTTTGTAAGGACTTTGAGTAGTTTTGTGGGGCTAAATTTTATTGGCACATATTTTTCCATGAGCCTGTCTACTTGCAGATGGTCAAAATAAAAGAGCATGTCCAGTTCTTCCCTTTCGGGGTCTGTAAGCAGTTTTGCATCTTTTAGGCTTACCATCGGGGTTTCACCTACTGTAAAGCAGTCGTAGTGGTTTAGGACGTCTCTGCGCAGTTCTTTTAGTATTTCATGTGTGCCTTCTTGGGTTAAATAGTGTTCTCTTCCTCGAACAACCATTCTGTGTATGCCGTCCTCGAAACTTGTTTTATATAAGAGATTTATTACGTCACATCTGAATCCTGCCGCTCCTTTTTTTAGCCAGAAGTGCATGATTTCTTTGATTTCTTCGATTACTTTGGGGTTTTTGTAGTTTAAATCGGGTTGGGATTCGTGGAATAAATGTAGGTAGTATTCCCCTGTCAGCGGGTCGAATTCCCATGCGCCATCGCCGAAGAACGTCGTCCAGTTGTTGGGCGGTCCTCCGTTTTCGCCGGGTGGTTGCCATATGTAGTAGTCGCGGTATGGGCTGTCGGGGTCACGGCTTTTCATAAACCAGTCGTGTTCGTCTGAGGTGTGGTTTATGACTAAGTCCATTATTATTTTTAAATCGCGTTTTTCGGCTTCTGCGAATAGGTGTTCCATGTCTGCCATTGTCCCAAACTTGGGATTTATATCGCGATAGTCGCTTATGTCGTAGCCGTTGTCGAATTCCGGTGATTTGTAGACCGGTGAGAGCCATATAATTCCAACACCAAGTTCTTTTAACTCGTCAAGCCTTGAAATTATTCCGGGTATATCGCCTATGCCATCATCGTTTGAATCTTGAAAGCTTCGGGGGTATATCTGGTATACTACTCTGTCTTTCCACCATTTATTCATTTTTGATTCCCTCATTTTCGTATTTGTGCCATGCGCAGGGAGATGAGAGGGTGTTTAAAATATTTTGTGGCTTTTAGGCGCTAGTCGGCCTTCCGACTTTGTTCCATCGCTTTATCGCTAGCCCGCGATGTGCGACTGGCCTCGTGGCGCTGAGCCACAAAAAATTTTAAACACCCTCTCATCTCCTAGTAGTACTGCTTACGATTTAAACTTAGAATGCTGTGCGTTTTACGAATTTTGTGTGTAGGACGTCGTGGGCTTTGTGACTGCCCGGTTTTTCTAGGAATTCGTCGTAGATTTTTTGAACGTCCGGATTTTCGTATGATTTTCTCAGTGGCATTTTTCCGTCCATATCATGTAATACCTTAGTGCGGGCGGCAATTACATCTTGATTGTTGCGGACATGGTCTGTAAGGTCGGGTTGTCCTCCGCCATTTATACAGCCACCGGGACATGCCATTATTTCAATCATGTGGAACTCTTCTGTGCCGTTTTTCACTGCGTCAAGCAGTTCTCTGGCGTTTGCAAGCCCTGATGCCGCCGCAACTTTTACTTCTTTGCCTGCGATTTTGTATGTTGCTCTTCTCACTCCGTCAGGTCCTCTCACGTTATTAAACTGTGAGATTTCAAAATTCTTGTCGAGTGAATGACTTGCAGTTCTGAGCGCCGCTTCGAGTACACCGCCTGTTGCACCGAAGATTACACCTGCACCTGATGCTGTTCCGAATGGGTTTTCAAATGTGTCATCTTTGAGTGCGGCAAAGTCAATGCCGTCTGCTTTTATCATTCTTGCAAGTTCTCTTGTTGTGATTGCGATGTCGACATCGGGTACGCCTGCCGCGCTTTGGTCGTCTCTGCCTGCTTCAAATTTCTTTGATGTACAGGGTACAACAGATACAACTACAACATTTTTCGGGTCGAGATTGTTTTTCTTTGCAAAATATGTTTTTAATGTTGCGCCGAACATCTGTTGTGGTGATTTACAGCTTGAGAGATTTTCTGTGAGTTCTGGGTAGTAGTGTTCGGCGAATTTGACCCAACCGGGTGAGCATGATGTTATGAGTGGGAGTTTTCCGCCATTTTCTACACGGTCAAGGAACTCGTGTGCCTCTTCCATGATTGTGAGATCTGCGGCAAGTGCCATGTCATATACGCCATCAAAGCCCATTCTTTTGAGTACAGCGGCGAGTTTTCCTACAACATTTGTGCCGAGTGGCATGTCAAACGCTTCGCCGAGTGTCGCTCTTATTGCGGGAGCCGCAAAAACGTAGACTGTTTTTTCAGGATTTGCGATCGCATCGAGAACTTTTTGCGTGTCATCTTTTTCGCGAAGTGCACCTGTCGGGCAGACAACGATACATTGACCGCAGTAGACACATGGTGCTTCGTCAAGACTTTTTTCAAACGCACAACCTATGTGGGTTGTGAATCCTCTTTCGATAGCATCTATGACGGCGATTGATTGTTGATCTTTACATGCCGCAACGCAACGGCGACAGAGTACACATTTTGTGTTGTCACGGATTAGAGAATTTGATTTGTTGTCAATTTCGTAGTCGTAAGTGACTCCCTCATATTTTTTCTCATCAATGCCGTAGTCTTTACAGAGTTTGAGAAGTTGGCAGGTTTCGCTTTTTTGACAACTCAGGCATTCTCTTTTGTGGTTTGAAACTGTGAGTTCCAGTGTGTGACGGCGTGATTCTCTGATTTCAGGAGTATTTGTTTGTACTTCCATGCCATCATCTGCAGGGTGAACACATGCCGCTACCAGCGAGCGTGCTCCCTTGACCTCGGCAAGACAGATTCGGCATGCGCCGATTTCATTTAGGTCTTTTAGGTAGCATAGTGTGGGTATTTCAACGTTTGCATATTTTGCCGCTTCCAAAACCGTTGAGCCTTTCGGAGCTTTTACTGATACGCCATTTATTGTTAAATTTATCATATCCATTATTTCTTGCTCCTTCCCTTATTGAATTACGATAGCGTCGAATTTGCATTTTTCTAAGCAGACGCCACATTTGATACATTCACCTTGGTCAATCTCGTGTACAGCTTTGACCTCTCCGGTTATACAGTCCACAGGACAGAATTTCTTACATACAGTACAGCCAATGCACTTTTCAGGCACAACAACGTACTGAAGCAAATCTTTACATTTGCCTGCCGGACATTTTTTCTCTACAACGTGTGCCATGTATTCATCTCTGAAGAAATGTAGTGTAGAGAGTACGGGGTTTGGTGCTGTCATACCGAGCTGACATAGGGAAGATGTGCGGATATGCTGGCAGAGTGTGTCAAGCTCGTCGATGTCTGATGGTTCGCCCTTGCCTTCGGTGATTCTTTCGAGAATTTCAAGCAGGCGCTTTGTGCCGATACGACATGGGGCGCATTTGCCACAGCTCTCTTCGACTGTGAAGTCTAGGAAAAACTTCGCAATGTCTACCATACAGTCATCTTCGTCCATGACGATAAGTCCGCCTGAACCCATCATTGAGCCAACTGCTGAGAGGTTTTCAAAGTCGATTGGAACATCGAAATGCTCCGCAGGGATACATCCGCCTGACGGCCCGCCTGTTTGTGCGGCTTTGAATTTTTTGCCTTTTGGCACGCCGCCGCCGATTTCTTCGACAACTTCTCGAAGCGTTGTACCCATTGGAATTTCAACAAGTCCGATATTTGTGATTTTTCCGCCGATTGCGAAAACTTTTGTACCTTTAGATTTTTCTGTACCCATGCTCGCAAACCATTCAGGTCCTTTGAGCATTATAACGGGAATGTTTGCGTATGTTTCGACGTTATTTAAGACTGTTGGTTTTCCAAACAGCCCTTTGACCGCAGGGAATGGTGGGCGTGACCTTGGCTCTCCGCGTTTTCCTTCAACAGATGTGAGCAGAGCTGTCTCCTCACCGCAGACGAATGCACCTGCGCCAAGACGAATTTCAAGGTCAAAATCAAAACCTGAATCAAAGAGGTTTTTGCCAAGCAAACCATATTCCTTTGCTTGATCAATAGCTATTTGCAGACGATTAACGGCAATCGGATATTCCGCACGAACATATACGTAGCCTTGGTTTGCACCGACTGCGTATGCGGCTAATGCCATTGCTTCAATAACTGAGTGAGGGTCACCTTCCAGAATTGAGCGATCCATAAATGCGCCGGGGTCACCTTCGTCGGCATTACATACCACGTACTTTTGGTCGCCGGGAGCATCTTTTGCAAACTGCCATTTCATTCCGGTTGGGAAGCCTGCACCGCCTCTGCCGCGAAGTCCTGATCTTTTTACTATGTCGATTACGTCCTCGGGCTTCATTTCTGTCAGCGCTTTACCGAGAGCTAAATATCCGTCGAAACCGATGTAGTCGTCGATTTGTTCAGGGTCGATAACACCACAGTTTCTGAGTGCAACGCGGGTTTGCTTTTTGTAGAATCCTGTTTCGTTGAGTGATTTTAGGTTGTCGTCATCGCCTATTGTCTCATGGTATAGAAGTCTTTTAACTATGCGGCCTTTGAGAAGGTGTTCATCTACGATTTCTTTGCAGTCTTCGGCTTTGACATGTGCGTAAAAACTACCTTCGGGATAGACGATGAGAATCGGACCGAGTGCACAGAGTCCGAAACAGCCTGTGTAAACTACTTTTACTTCATTTTCAAGACCGACGGCTTTGATTTCTTCTTCGATTTCTTTGCCGACAGCATTACAACCGGACGCAACACATCCCGTTCCGGCACAAATCATTACATGGGATCTATAACTCATTATGTTTCCTGCCCCCTATTCTTTTTCATATGCGCCGATAGTAAACTCTTTGACGATTCTTCCGTTTACTACGTGTTCGCCTATGATTTTTGGTATTTTATCGGCTGTGAGATGAACATATGTTACTTTTTCCTCGCCTGGAGCAATAATATCCATCATGGGTTCAAGTTTGCACATGCCTACACAGCCTGTCTGTGCTATGGTAACGTGTTCAAGGTTTCTCTTGGCGATTTCTTCCGTGAGTGCGACTATAATGCCTCTTGCTCCGGCGGCGATACCGCAAGTGCCCATGCCGACGACGATTTTCTTTGCTCGTTCACCGTCATGACGCATGGTTTCATTCGCTTTCATCTTTTCTTTGATTTTTGCGAGTTCTGCCAAAGATTTCATTTACTTCGCTCCTTTTGTTTAATTTTCTTGGGTGAGACGGGCAATCCTCGTCTCCTAGAGTGCCGGTTTTAAATTTTCTATATGCTGATTTAAATACTCTGATAAAAAACTAACAATCGCAGGGCTTGAAATGTCTACTTCGTCTCCCAGTTGTTCTTTTACTTCCTCTGATGTGAAGTCGAATCGTTCGCGGTTGACCGTATAGGTCAGTGCAAAGTTTATTTGCGGATTTAATGTTACTAGCGTTGTGATAGTCCCTGCTATGTCTCCCATTGGCTGGCGGTCGATGTGGTCTTTTGTAAATGTTGCCGTGAGATTTGTTCCGGCATTTGGTGTGGAATAAATCTCAAAAGAACCGCCTGTTATCTCCGCCGCTTCTTTCAAAAATGAGATACCTAACCCCACTTTTCTTGTGGTACGAGTGGTTACAAATGGATTTTGCACTTTTTCAAGTAGCTCTTCGTCCATTCCATAACCGTTGTCGTTTACTCGAATTATGAGCAGGTTTTCTTTGTCGCTCTCTTCGACTGAAATCTCAATGAGAGTTGCTTTTGCGCTTATTGAGTTTTGCACTATATCGAGTATGTTGAGAGACAGTTCTTCCATCATAGAACTTACGTGTATTGACTGAGGATTTCAGGCACCATGCCTTCGTTGATTCTGCCGTGGACATCTTCGTTTATTGTTATGACGGGTGCAAGTCCACATGCGCCGATACATCTGACGCCATCCAGTGAGAACTGCATATCTTCTGTACACTCGCCGTCTTTGATTTTAAGTTCTCTTGCAAATCTGTCCAAAATATCTCCTGCTCCGACAACATAACATGCGGTGCCCATGCAGACTTTTATTTTGTACTTGCCTTTCGGGGTGAGACTGAATTGCGAGTAGAATGTGACAATTCCAAACACCTCGCTGAGCGACACGCCCATTCCTTCCGCAACCATTCTTTGGACTTCCTCCGGCATGTATCCGTAGATGTCTTGTGCGCCTTGCAGTACGGGCATTAACTCGCCGACTTTGTCTTTGTGCTTGGCAATTAGTTCTTTGAGCTGTTGTTCTTGCTCCTTCGTTCCTTTGAATGGGAACTTAGGGGTAGTTTTATCACTCATGATTTAATTTGTTCCTTTCTCCTTTTTCTCATAGGGGCATTCGCTTAACCCCCTATTAAAACAGCCATACTATTTTACACTAATTTTGTATAAAAATCAACGCAAATAATTAATTACTGCTTTTGCTGTGAGTTCGGGTAATTCAATATAGTTTAACCGTTCATTTATCTCCCAAAGCCTGTGTGCATCAGACGATGTAATTATTTGATTGTTAGCGTATTTCCCACCGGTTTCTTCCATGAATCCTTTTGCCTTTCCGTTTTGTGAAATTTCGAGTGTTTTTATATCTAAATCCGGTGGCAGAAAACCCAGATTTGACAGGACACTGAAGCTGTCTCTGTCTATGTGAGCCGGGATGAAAGCTCCGCCATACTTGTTTATCTTGGCGTGCAGTGCGTCGAATGATATCTCTGTGGGTGCTATCAACAATTCATTGATCTCTGCGGTTATTCGATCGTTTTCGTCGTATATCAGTTGGTTGCCGAAGATGTCTTTTCTGTTTTCGACTTTTGACCGCACTTCGTTGAGTTCATCTTCAAACACTTGGGCTGTTTTTAGGCATGGAAACAAGCAGAGAACGTGAACTTCTTCTGCTGTTGAGACTTCCAAACCGGGTATTATAACCAAGCTTTTGCCTTTTGCTGAATTTATTACTGCGGGAGCATTTTGCAGGCTGTTGTGGTCGGTTATAGCTATTATGTCGAGACCGTTTAAAAGCGCCATGCCGACTATGTCGTTTGGCGTCATGTCGTCGTCTGCGCATGGGGATAGCGCAGTGTGAATGTGTAGGTCATAGTAAAATTTTTGCAATTTTCGTCACCAATGTGTATGCGGTTTCGGGAGATGTGAATATTGTTATGTTTTCTTCTGTCGCTTTTTGCAGGACTTCCTCAGTGGCTGTCAAGTTTTCCGGAAGAATTACGCAGGCAACTTCCGCCAAGGTCGCAACTGCGACCATGTTCATTGAGGTTTGGACTGTTATCCAAATATCGCCTGTTTCACACCCTCCCATTACTCGACTCAGCATGTCTGATATGTAGCAAGAGTTTATTTCTCTATTCTCTCCGATGGACAGTTTTTTAAGATTCAGGTTTTTTTCAAGTTCATTGACCGTCATGGTTAGTCTCCTCCTTTTACAAGACAGAGGAACCGTCCCCTTGTCTTGTGTCTGGTGTCAGTGGGGGTGGTAGGTAGTCGTGGAGTTTGTTTATTTCTTCGAATAGGACACCCATGCGTTCGCGGAGTTTGAATACGCAATCTATATCAACTGCTTTGCCCATTACCATGTCTTCTGCATGGGCTTCGCATGACGGGGCTCCGCATGAGCCACAGTCGATTCCCGGCAATTCTGTCAATATTTTATCTATCAGAGCCAGCTTTCTCATCGCCTCTGACCTATCGGAGTCTAAGCGCAGGGTGAGTGCTGAGTTTGGCGTGCTTTTCCAGTCCAATGTCTCTGAATTTATAAGCGTTTCATCAACGCTATTTCTGCATTTATCGTCATCCATAGCCGAACCGATGCGCTGAAGCCTTGCTCTGGCTACAAAGGGGTTTTCCACAGTCAGGCAGCCTCCGACGCACCCTGCGGCACAGGCGTTTAGCTCTACAAAACGCACTGAGTCGAGCTTGTCATTGTCTATTTCTTCAAGAACTCTTATCACGTTGTCAATCCCGTCTGCTGACACAAACAAATCCTCGTCCATTGCCTTGCCTTCTCCGCCTGCACACGACCATCTCAGACCTCTGACACCTGCACTAGCCAAGTCAAGCGGTTTTTCTATTTTTTCAACCACAGGCAGTAACTTTTTGTACATCTCTGTCATTGAGAAAATTCCGTCTATTTCGACGTTATCAAAGCCTAGAGGATATTTTGATGCGGTTATTTTCGCAGGGCATGGGGAAATAAAAAATACTCCAATTTCGCTTGGTTTCAGACCTGTTTTTTTCACTGCTTGTTTTCTCGCCGCAATTGCCGCAAGTTCGACTGGAGCCAGCACTTTAAGCACATTGTCCAGTAAGCTTGGATAGCGTATTCGTATGAGATTTACAATAACAGGGCAAGCCGAACTTATGACAGGTCCTCTCAGCTTTTCTCTAAGTTCGGGTAATATTTGTTTTGTATAATCTGAAATTGATTGTGCCGCCAGAGACACCTCAAAAACATCATCAAAATCAACCTTGACCAGTGCAGTCAAAACTATGTTTACATCTCTTACCTTTTTAAATTGACCGCAGAGCGTTGGGGCAGGAAGCGCTACTTTGTATTTGTAGTTTTTCATGACAGATAGCGGGTCAGAGATTGCTTTTTTTGCATAATTAGGGCATACTCTTATGCATTCACCGCAGTCTATGCAGTGGTCGCTGAGAATTGCCGCTTTGCTGTTTCTGACTCGTATCGCCCCGGTTGGGCATCTTTTTATGCAATTGATGCATCCTTTGCACTTTTCAGATTCAAGAGTGACTGAGTGTGTTGCTTTATGCATCTGTTATACCTCTAGCGAAGCTGTCCTCTAAAGTTTTATAGTTATAATAAGGGTTGTGCCTTTGTCTTTTGCGGTCAATATTTCTAATTCGTCGCTTTGCTTTTTTATATTTGGTAATCCCATTCCTGCGCCAAAGCCCAGTTCTCGGACTGTGTGCGATGCTGTTGACCAACCTTCTTGCATTGCAAGTTCTACATTTTCTATACCCGGACCTTGATCGGTGAGTGTTATTTTTACATAATCTTCTGCTATCTCTACATCGGCAACTCCGCCGTCGGCGTGTATCACCATGTTTATCTCTCCCTCGTACATTGCTATTGATGTGCGCCTGATAAATGTGGCGGGGAATCCAAGTTGATTCAACTTCTTTTTGACTGCGGCGGATGCGGCTCCTGCCATCAAGAAATCCTCACCGCAAACTTTATATTGTTGTTTAATTATTTGCATGTAAACGACCATTCCTTTCATTGCACCTAGAGCACAAAATTATCATAAAAAGGTATGGATTTTTGCATTTTGACACTAACTGCCTCCTCGGATTCCTGCATTATACAGCAGTCCGCACGAGGTAAACAAAAGGTAGTCTGTTTTCATTACTACAACATTTTTTTCGTTGGCGAGATTCACAACTGATTCGTCCGGCTCTTTTCCGCGAACCAGCACAACGCAGCTTATGTCCATCATTTCTGCTGTACGTATGCATTGTGGATTGTTCAGTCCCGTGAGCAAAAGCCCCTTATCCTCGCCAAAGGCAAGGACATCGCTCATCAAATCAGCTCCGCACGCCGCATTTACTTCTATCTCATCGTACGGAAAATTTGTATATACTTTTGCTTTGAGAATTTCTTCTATTTTGTCCAGTTTCATAGAAATGACTCTTCCTTTCTCTTTCACACGTAACTTTTCGTTCTATTATGCAAGCGAGACGTCTGCTTTATCCAATATTGAGTCATCATTAAACACCCAGTCTCGTGCGTGAATCACAACATATTTTCCGTCTTTTTTTCTGCACACTGTTTTTTCGATGCCTGCGTTTATTATCAGCCTGCGGCACATACTGCAAGGCATTGTGTCGTCCATCAGCTCTCCTGTTTTAACGTAGCGCCCCGACAGGTAGAGTGTTGCACCTATCATGTCTCTGCGGGCGGCAGAAATTATTGCATTTGCTTCTGCGTGGACACTGCGGCACAACTCGTAGCGTTCACCTTGCGGTATCCCAAGCTCGTCCCTCATACAAACTTTTCTGTCCAGACAGTTTTGCCTGCCCCGTGGTGCGCCGTTGTAGCCTGTTGATATAATTTCATCATCACGAACTATTACTGCACCATATTGGCGGCGGCTGCAAGTTGACCTGAGCATAACTGTTTCTGCGATGTCAAGATAGTAGTTTTCTTTGTCTTTACGTTTCATGTACTTCCTCCATTTTTTGCATTACTATCATTATAGCCCGATTCTTTTTAAATGCAAGTGCTTGAATGTTAAATTTGTAGTTAAATTTTACTTTGCTTATTTTTTGTTTTCTGATATAGTTAATCTCGTAGGAATATTCTTTGGAGAAAGGATTTGCATGAGTAGTTCATCACAACAGCAATTTAATAGACAGGCTCAGCGTAAGCCTCGCCACGAAAATAAAGTTGGAGTTAGTCTGCGCTTCAAACTGACTACGCTTTTTTTATTAATTATGGCGATTCCCGTTGCCATACTTGCGTTTTTTTCATATAGACAAGTTGTTTCTTTGTCTGAGCAAATTCGCCGGTTGTCTGTTTCTTCGTCAATTGATGCCCTCAATGACAGTGAGCGCAGGCACCTTAGTGCTATAGATGACGAGAGAGAGATGGGTCTTGATTTTTTCTTAAATCAGCGAGAACAGGATATACTTTTGCTCGCCAAACTCATGCCGTCTGACGAGGCCTTTAGGGTCTTTTCTGAGAGTCGCTTAAGCCCTATGCGACCTGATTTGAATTTGGTGCCGCTGTATGATGAAATCACTTTTATTGACCTTGACGGTCAAGAATTATTTAAGTTCGTACACCCCGATTCTCCTAAAGTCCTTAATCCTTTAAGCTCTGAACTTCTGGATGTGTCAAATGAAAATAACACATATCTTGGTAGCGAGACGTATTGGTCTGTGGTACAGCATCTCACTGTGGGAGAGGTGTTTGTTTCTGAAATGATTGGTGATTTCGTTTATGGTGATGACTCATTTGAAGCCATTCAGCGGTGGGTTACGCCTGTTGCGGACTTTAATGGTGAAATATGGGGATTTGTCACCATGGCTCTCAACTATGACCATGTTCGCAATTTTTCACTTATTACGAACCCTATACTCGATTATGCGGCACTTGCAGGTGTTTTTGAACTAGACATTACCGAACTTATCAATAATGCATTGGAGCAATATATCACTATGCTCCTCATAGTCAGCAGTTCTACTCTCATTATTGTCTTGATTATTGCATTTCTTGTCTCGTCTTCTGTTGCAAGGCGGACTAAAGAGGTTGCAGATGCTGTGTATACTTTCATGTCTGATGACAGGCATTTTAGGATAAACTCTGCGGCTACTGATGAATTTGGGTATCTGTCAAACGCCCTTGACTACTTGGCTGACAGCATTGAGGATAACTATAACATTGCTCAAAAAACTGCAACCGATGTTCAGGTTGCTCGTGAAAAGGCCGAAGTTGCAAGTGGTGCGAAGAGCAACTTTCTCTCGAATATGAGCCATGAGATTCGCACTCCGCTCAACGCCATAATCGGTATGGCAAGTGTGGGTGCGGAATCTCACGATATTGAAAAGAAAAATTATGCGCTCAGTAAGATAAATGATGCATCGAAACATCTTTTGGGGATTGTTAATGATATTTTAGATGTTTCAAAGATTGAGGCAAATAAGTATAGTCTGTCAGGCGTCAAGTTTTCTCTGCGCGAACTTCTCACGCATGTCAGGGATCTTATGAATTACCGTGTTGAACAAAAGCAGCAGAGAATGGTCTTTAGCGTTGATCCCGCTCTGCCTGATGCTTTTATTGGTGATGACCAACGGCTCATGCAGGTCATTACCAACCTATTGTCCAATTCGGTCAAATTTACTTCTGAGGGTGGTTCCATAACGCTCAACCTAGTGGCAAAAGAGAAACATAGTAGCAACTGCACTATACTTTTTGAGGTTATCGACAATGGTATCGGCATAAGCCCTGAGCAACAAGCTCATCTGTTTAGCTCTTTTGAACAAGCTGAATCCGGTACTTCTCGAAAGTACGGCGGTGCAGGGCTCGGACTTACGATTTGTAAGAGTGTCGTCGAAATGATGGGCGGCAAGATTTGGCTTGAGTCAACTCTCGGAAGAGGCACAAAGGTCTCGTTTATTGTGCGGCTTCCGTTTGATCCTCATGCGAAGCCTATATACAGTGAAAACAAACTGACCGCCACGGACAGTGTCGTCTCTCCCGGTGATGGTATTGTTTCCAATGCTGATTTCAGCGGCTTCGCCGTTATGCTTGCAGAGGATGTTGACATTAACCGTGAGATTGTTGTGGCTATGCTGGAGTCTACCAATCTTGATATAGATTGCGCCACTGACGGTGCTGAAGCTGTTGAGCTTTTCCTCGCAAACCCCTCAAAGTATGATTTGATTTTCATGGATTTACAAATGCCTGTGATGGACGGCCTTGAAGCTACAAGGCGCATTAGACAGTCCAATACCCCACAAGCCGACTCAGTGCCGATTGTGGCTATGACAGCAAATGCATTTCGCGAAGACGTCGAGACTTGCCTAGCCGCAGGCATGAACGGGCATATAAGCAAGCCTCTGGAGTTTGAGCTCGTTGTTGGTGCGCTGAGGAAGTATTTATGGCGGTAGGTGGGAAGTTGAATTACAAACTACCCAAATAGCTCTCCAGAATAATTGCGGCGGCTATTGCGTCTCGTTTGTTTTTTTGCTTTTTGCCGAAGTTTCCGGTCTCTTTCAGCACTCTGTTTGCGCTTACTGTTGTCAGGCGTTCATCCCATAGTTTTATTTCTACTTTGGTTAGGGTACCTAATAGTTCCGCGAATTCTTTGCTTTTTTCTGCTCTGGGACCTATACTCCCGTCCATATTCTTGGGCAGACCTACCACGACACAAGAAACGTCGCGTGTGGCGGCTTCTTCAGCTACCTTTTGCGCCGTTTCTGTCATTTTTTTGGAGAGAATTATCCATGCGTCGCCCACCAGAGTTTTTGTTGTATCGGAGACAGCCACTCCTGTACGTGCATCGCCGAAATCTACTGCCATCACTCTCATTGTAATGACCATTCCTTTCGAAAAATCTCAGACACAAAGTAACCATGAAAAGTACTGGTCATTTTGCACATCACCTCGCGGTTCCCCAAAGGGGGAGCGAGTGGCGCATTCCTTTGTTAGTTTGAACTCTTTCAAACTAACTCCTTGTTACGCTTGGTTTTCATTTTCCAGTTCGCTGGCTATTTCCAGTGATGCCTCTTCCTCTGCGACTTCTTCGTCTTCTATGGCATCGAGGAGCTGCCTGTACCAGTAGAGTGAATCTACATATGCTTTTGTCAACGTGTCTACATCTACGCCGTATCGCACCATCAGAAGTGATGTGTTGTGCCAATCTGCTTGCTCGTATGCAAGTACCAAGCTCATTACGTCGCTTAGAGAACCTTTTTTTTCAAGTAGTGTGTCGCGTATTTCTCCTGATGCAGCGACTTCGTTTATAGCTCTTTCCAATGGCATTTGCAAAATTACATCTAATAGCGAAAATAGCCCGGATATGAATAGAGAGCCGGATTTAAGTGCCAGTTCAAATGTGGGCGCCAAATTTTCTGCAAATTTCGCTCTCAGCAGAGATAATCTTGTGATTTCACTGGGTCTGTCCTCTCCCATGCCTATTGAGATTGCTACTGTGGCCCACTTTCGTACTTCATTTTGACCCAAAATTGCCACTGCGTTACGGATTGAGTCTATTTTACGGCTCCTGTCAGGGTTCATGGTGTTTAAAAAACGCAGGAGTGAAATTGAGAGTGCAGGGTCTCTTCCTATGATGTCGGCAACCTCTCCCAATTCGAACGATTCGTCATTTATTTGACCGAGAAGGTTCAGGGCGTTTATTTTTAGAGGTGAAATGTCTGTTTTGCCTTTTGTAATCGGCTGGCTGTAGAAATTGCCTGACAATAGCACTCCCCTTGCACCTGAATATTTGTTGAAACTCTCCATGTCCGGCACTTCTGTGATGACAAGGCGTATTTTAAATATGTAGGGTCGTATCTCTTTTAGTTCTCTTTGAAAATCTTTGTGCCGACAACTGAGCAATACGTAGTCAAAAACATTAACTGCCGTGTCCATGCTCATCGTGCGGGGGTAACCTTCTATGGCGAGCTTGTAGCCTTTTCTCTTTAATCTGCCTAGTTTTGCCGATGTGGCATTGTCTGCAAGCGCTTCTTTTTTTACCACACATACAACTTTTTCCGGTGGAATCCCAAGGGACAAGGGCATACCAATAAGGAGCTGATATTTGCTGATGTCAACAAACAGCTCTGTCTCTCCGGCAAATGGTTCAGTGCCTATCTCCTTGACATAATCGAGGGCGAGCGCCATCAATTCACCACCTAACATACGGTGATCCTCTGCTGTTCCAAGGAGTTTGTCCCCGTCCTGTGTCATCATTTTGTAGGCGTGGACTGACATATTCGCATTAAAAAACGGAACTGAGCCAATAAAAAATCTCATAACACTTACCTTTTTCGTTTTTTCGTATCTTCGGATTTGCCTTGACAGGCTTACTTTACTTCTATATTATGATTATACACTTATAGGGGGCTAATTGCAATGAGTATTATTTTGGGCATTGATGTGGGTGGTTCTACGACTAAAATTGTTGGTTTTAGCGGTGAAAAGTGTATCGGCATGATGCAGGTCAAGGCGGCAGACCAAGTTACTTCGATGTATGGAGCTATCGGCAAGTTTCTCAGACAACATAAAGCACTTCCAACTGATGTTTCTGAGATTTTCCTGACCGGGGTTGGAGCTACGTTTATAGATGAGCAGGTTTTTGGCATTTCAACACGAAAAGTCAGCGAATTTGAGGCCATAGGGTATGGTGCGCTTGCGATTTCCGGACTTAGCGAAGCTCTGGTCGTAAGTATGGGCACGGGAACGGCATTTGTTAGAGTTTCACCTGCCGGCATTTCCCATCTCGGCGGCACGGGAGTCGGAGGTGGCACTGTTGCCGGGCTCGCCTCTTTGATGCTCGATAAAAATGACATTGATTATATCTTAACCCTTGCGGATAATGGATGTATAAAAAATGTTGACCTCTCCGTATCCGATATTGTCTCAGGCGGTTTAGATACTTTGCCTGCTGATTTGACTGCATCGAATTTTGGAAAAACTAAAAGCACGGCATCTGATTCAGATGTCGCACTCGGTATTCTAAATCTTGTTTTTGAGACTGTCGGAATGCTTGCTATATTTGCCTTAAAAAATGACTCTGTAAAAGATGTTGTCCTTACCGGCTCTCTCGCTATGTTTCCACAGGCAAAGCCTATTTTTGCTAAATTCAAGGCTATTTCTGAGCTCAATTTCATTTTGCCCGATGATGCTGTTTTTGCCACAGCACTGGGGGCAGTCAAGCTAAGGAGAAGTTTGTAGGGTGGGTGCAAAGTATTCCATCAGCAGATCAACTACTGCTCCGTAGGATAGAATTCCCAGTTCCTCTCCTTGACCTCTTAGGTACGCGTCATAGATTCGATCTACTACCTCGCTTGTTGTTTCCATTAGATTTGTTAGGATGTTGTCAAGGAAGGTCCAGCCTGTATCTGCTACATTTCGTTCTCTCCAAAAGGAAAAAACTTCTTCCCTATCTCGCCTGACCTCATAAGTCAGGCTGTTTGTTATTTCGTGCCATGCCTCAGCATTTACGCCTGCCAGTGCATTTAATAAATAGTTTAAGCCTACCAAATAACCTGCATACATAAATACGGGTTTTTCGGAGCTAATGCTTGCAAGTACTGCTACAAAATTTGCTTCGTTTTCAGAGAACACACCGAGTTGATGTGCATGCTCATGCACTACGGTGAAAGGCATTGTTATTCCCGGCGGGTTTACGTTTATCATCGCTTCGCCTGTGAGGGCGAAGTACATTCCTGAATAGCCTGTTATGGTCATTAGCCATGAAAAAAGCATAGGTTTTGGTGGGTATAGCCTGCCATCAAGGCTTGGGAACCTTTCAGATATGTTGTCAAATGTATATATTGAATCTGCGAACATCTGCCGCCTGTCCTCTAGATATCTGCCGTCTGCATCGCGCGGCACTTGCGTGGATAGTTCGTTTGCCCGCTCTGCGAAAAATTCTGTGACTGTGGTTAGCTCTTCGACTGTGCCGCCGCCTCCTCGAAATCCGTATCTTTCTGCAAATCCGGTGGCATGATAACCACTGCTCCAAAGCCACGAAAACCCTGCAAACAGGTACATCGCAATGACCAGTAGGGGTAATAGTTTTTTGCCGAGTTGTTTCCACTTTCCTCGTCTGCGTGCCGTGTCTTTTATTGATTTGATTATGTGGTAGAAAAAGAAAATTACCAGAAATACGGTGAGCACTTCCATTATGGCAAACGGGTATATTGAACTGAGAAGTGCGAAAAATCCTCGGATTGGCGCAGCAACATAAAATACCACGAAATCCATCACACTTCTGACTCCGCGCAGTATGTAGAACAGTGCTACCAAAACAGCGGGTAATACGCATATGGCTATTGTGACACCCGGCGGTATTTTCACACGCTCTTTAAACCAGTTTTTTACTTTTTCTACTCTTGTAAAATTCATTAACGACCACTAAAACGGCGCAGAACCGCATCTCCAATTGATGATAGGGAAATTTGCTCTCTGACCCCACCTCTCTTAAAAGCTTCCATGGGCATACCGTATACTACGCAGGATGCCTCGTCTTGCCCAATGGTGTGTCCACCCATTCTCTTTATCTCTGTCATTCCTCGCGCTCCGTCGGACCCCATTCCCGTGAGAATTACTCCTACTGCGCTTTTGCCTGCCACCTTTGCCACTGACTCAAAAAGGACGTCAACAGAGGGGCAATGCCCGCTTACTTTAGGAGCTTTTCCAAGTTTGACATAGTATCCTTGTGAATCTTGGCGCAGAGTCATTTGCTCATCACCGCCCGGAGCTATGAGGATTGTGCCTTTGGTTACTCTGTCTGCATTTTTCGCTTCACGTACTGTCATCGCACAAATTTTGTTGACACGTTCTGCATACATTTTTGTAAATACCGGTGGCATGTGTTGTACAATCACAACTCCGGGAGTTGATACCGGGAAGTTCTTGACCACTTCGATTATTGCCTCTGTACCTCCGGTGGATGCTCCAATTGCTATGACGTTCTTGGAACTTGCGCCGAGAACCATGGAACTCACTGCGGGAGACGGGCGAGCTGTCTGTGGTTTTGAGCGAGCAAAATCTTCACGTGTTTTTGTGTATGCTTGCGATGCGATTTTGATTTTCTCGATTATTTCTCTGACAAATTGCTTTTCGTCAAATCCCGGTGTTGAGCCGGGTTTGCCTACAAAGTCAATAGCCCCCGCTTGCATGGCATCAAATACGTTTTCGGACAATGCGCTTATAACGATTACCTTAACGTTTTTGTGGCTCGGTGCAACTTTGCGAAGAAATTCATCTCCCCTCATTCGCGGCATTTCCATATCGAGAGCTATAACGTCCGGACGCAGAGACGCTATTTTTTGCGATGCCGCAACCGGGTCGCCAAAACTACCTATTATCTCAATGCTTGCCTCTCTGCTTAGTTGCTGGGCGAGAAATGTTCTGAAAAACAGTGAATCGTCGATGATCATCAAGCGGATTTTTGACATTTATATAACCTCTTTACGATTTTAATGTGTATGGACATCTTTAAAACTTAGTATACCATACTGATTGAATTTTATTCAATACATTTGTGAGCAAATTTTTTTCTTGCTAATCCTGCCCAATGTGATAGAATTACTTGATATATATTATTGGAGGGGAAAGTAATGTCTGATTTTAGCTTGGAAGTTACCAATTTGACGAAAAAGTTTGGGGCGTTGACTGCACTGGATAATGTTAGCTTGACTGTGGATAAGGGGGAAGTTTTTGGTTATATCGGCCCGAATGGTGCAGGTAAAACTACCACTATTCGTGTCTTACTCGGCATTTTGAAAGCCACTGAGGGGACTGCGAAAGTCTTTGGTTTGGATGCGTGGAAAAATGCTGTGGAAATTCACAAGAAAATAGCTTACGTACCGGGAGATGTGAACCTCTGGCCTAATCTCACGGGCGGTGAGGTTGTGGATTTGTTTGTTAATCTGCGTGGTAAAGTCGATAAGACTAGGCGCGAGAGCCTTATTGAGCGTTTTGAACTTGACCCGTCTAAGAAGTGTCGGACTTATTCTAAGGGCAATCGACAGAAGGTGGCATTGGTTGCGGCTTTTGCATCTGATGCAGAGCTTTACATACTCGATGAGCCTACGAGTGGGCTTGACCCACTTATGGGGCACGTGTTTAAGGAGTGTGTCTTAGAACAGAAAAATTTAGGCAAGGGTGTTTTTCTCTCAAGTCATATCATGTCAGAAGTAGAACAGCTCTGCGATAAGGTCGGTATTATACGCAAAGGTAAATTGGTGGATTCAGGTACACTTGACGATCTAAGGCATCTCACTCGTGTCACGATGCGAATTGAGACCGACAGACCTGTTGAGGGGCTTGAAGGCTCTGAAGGTGTGCATAACATTGCCGAGCATATGAGTGGGCTTACATTTATGGTAGACTCCGGTCAGGTCGGCAGGGTTACTGAACTTATTGCCAAGTTTGGCATTAAGCGGTTTGAGAGTATGCCACCATCACTTGAAGATGTGTTTATGCTTCATTATCAAGACTAACAGCACGTAATGTGCCTAGATTTTATCGAAAGGAATAGTCATTATTATGCGAGGACTTTTTGAAAATACCGGAACTTTTGTTCGTTTTAAGATTCGGCGTGAGCGGGTTGTTTCTTCTGTTTGGATTATTTCGCTCGCACTTTTTTCCTACGTGCTTGCTCTTGGAGTACCTGAGATGTTTGATGCCCCTGCGAGGCAAGCATTGGCTGAGACTTTAAAAAATCCTGCAATGATTGCTATGATGGGACCTGTTTACGGCGCAGATAATTTTACGGCAGGTGCTATGTACAGCGTTTTGATGTTTATTTGGGTGGCTATGGCAGTTGCTACGATGAATATTTTTCTTGTCGTGCGCCACACAAGAGCGGATGAAGAGGCGGGACGCACTGAAGTTGTGCGGTCTTTGCCTACAGGACGGCTTGCGATTTTGAATTCTACCATGATTACAGCCGTTATCGTAAATGCTGTTTTGGCTCTTTTGACGGGACTTTTAATCGCATCGGTCGGCGAAGAAAGTATGCCTTTTGGCGCATCTATGCTCTATGGTGTGGCATTGGGGCTGTTTGGGTTATTTTTCGCCGCTGTTGCTGCACTTTTCTCTCAGCTTTCAGCTTCTTCACGTGGGGCTACGGGTTATTCTTTTGTAGCGATGGCTGTTTTGTATTTTATACGTGCCGCGGGCGATTTAGAGAGCGAGATTATTTCTCTTATCAGCCCGCTCGGTTTAATTCAGCGTTCGCAGTTTTTTGTGGAAAACAATATTCTACCCTCCGTTGTTTTATTTATTTTGATCGTTGTGGTCACTGCGGCGGCGTATAAGCTGAACGCTGTACGTGATATTGGGCAGGGATTCATTGCCGCTCGACGCGGCAAGCCACAGGGCGGGCGGCTTATGCGTTCTCCGCTTGGGTTTAGTTTTCGGCTTTTGCGAGGAACTATGATTGCTTGGGTTGTAATCATTTTTATTCTCGCCGCTTCTTATGGAACTATTTTGCCTGATATTGATTCTTTTATTGCCGAGAGTGAGTTTTATCAAATGATTATCGGGGTCAGTGATGATTTTCCCGTGATTGAGATGTTTGTCTCTACCATCACCATAGTTGGTGCTATTTTCTCCTCTGTTCCCCTTTTAATCATTGCGCTGAGACCTTTTTCTGAGGAGCGTGAAGGGCGTGCTGAGTCTATTTTGTCTTCTCCGGTGTCGCGAGAGCGGTATCTTTGCAGTTATGCAATCCCTGCGTTTCTTTTGAGCATTGCTCTTCAGTTTGTCAATGCCGGTGGGCTTTATCTTGTGTCTGCGACTTTCTTGGATGAGCCTATTTCCTTTAGATTTTTGTTTGAGGCTAACATGGTGTTTTTGCCTGCTCTTTGGGTCTTTATAGGGCTTGTGTTTTTACTCGGAGGACTTGTCCCTCGATTCACTTCTTCTATTTGGGCGTATTTTGCGTTTTCATTTTTCACGCTGTTTATGGGTCGAATGCTCGATTTGCCTGAGTGGCTTGGGCAGATTACACCGTTTGGGCATGTTCCGCTACTGCCTGTCGATGAGATAAACTTTACTGCTTCGTTTGTTTTGACTGCCATTGCGGTTGCGTTGCTTTTGCTTGGGATAATTGCCTATGAGAGGCGGGATCTAAAGCAGAGTGCTTAGCAATGTCAACAAGTTAAGAAAAGCAAAATATTATCGTCATTCCGCGCTTGACGCGGAATCCCACGAATAATGCGCATTTCTGAGGGGATTGCGGGTCAAGCCCGCAATGACGAGTCAGGATGAATACCCTTAACCTGTTGACATTGAAGCGCGTAGAGGGGGATTAAATCTACCATGAACACATTTGAACGGCTTGCGCCGTTTGTGCAGGATTTTATTTATCAGAATAAATGGGAAGAGCTCCGGGGTAATCAAGTTGAGGCTTGTAAGGTTATTTTTGACTCGGATGACAATTTGCTTCTCTCGTCGGGTACGGCTTCGGGCAAGACCGAGGCGGCGTTTTTGCCTGTTTTGACAGACCTTTGGAATAATCCCTCTAAGTCTGTTGGGGTGCTATATATTTCACCTTTGAAGGCTTTGATAAACGACCAGTTTAAGCGGCTTGAAGAGCTTTTGCTTGATTCTAATATTCCTGTTTGCAAGTGGCATGGCGATGCTTCACAGACTAAAAAAGATGAGCTTATGAAGGACCCGAAAGGACTTTTGCAGATAACGCCTGAATCACTTGAAAGCCTTGCTACTAACAAACGTGGGGCTTGTATGCAGATGTTTTCGGATTTGCGATATGTCATAATTGATGAGGTTCATCATTTTATGCGAGATGCTCGTGGGCTTCAGCTTCTGTGTGTGCTTGAGCGCGTTCAAAGGCTCACGGGTGTAATCCCTCGCAGGATTGGTTTATCTGCCACCATGGGTGATATAAGCATGGCGGAGACTTGGCTGAATAACGGTACAAATAGAAAGTGCAGTTCACCTATAACCGATGAGGGTAAAAAGCGTGTGCGCATTCATGTTGAGAGGTTCGTCAACTATGCTGACAAGCGCGACTTTCAGCAGGAGAGTGGAAGTCCAACAGCTATGTACACCACCAATGTCAGTGATAGCGGCAATATCGGCGACCGTGAGCATTTTGAATATCTATTTAAGGCAACGCTTGACAAAAAAACAATTATCTTCACGAACAGCCGTGAGGAAACTGAGTTTATCCTTGCTAATTTGCGTGAAATTGCACTGAAAAACAAGGCTCCCGATGTCTACAGAGTTCACCACGGCAATGTCTCGGCACTGCTCCGTGAGACTACTGAGGACGAGATGAAGTCCGAGGATGAGAAAATTGTCACCGGGGCGACTGTCACGCTTGAGCTCGGCATTGACATCGGTTCGCTTGATCAAGCTGTGCAGGTTGGTGCGCCTATGAATGTGTCAAGTTTTGCTCAGAGGCTTGGGCGTTGCGGGCGGCGCGGTCAAATTCCGCAACTTCTTTTTACTTTGGTCGAGGGAATTGTTATCAATACCGACGACATTTTAGGCCCTATAAATTGGGAGCTTATAAGAATTATTGCCATTATTGAGCTTTACACAAAAACACGGTGGCTTGAGCCGATTTATCCGTATAATCACGCATATAATCTGCTCTATCACCAGACAATGAGTCATCTCAAAAGTGCGGGTGAAATGTCTCCTGCGGCGCTTGCTTCAGATATCTTAACTCTGGGCTGCTTTTCTCATATTTCCCAGGAAGATTATCAGCAGCTTTTGCGCCACCTCGTTGATATTAGCCAGCTTGAACGCACGGAGCGAGATGGGCTTATCATCGGCAGAGAGGGCGAGAAGATTGTAAACAGCCACAAGTTTCTCACGGTTTTTCTTTCGACGGACTATTTGCTCGTAAAGGACGAAAACCGCACCATTGGTACGGTTGACAAGGTTTATCCTGTTGGCGTGCGCTTTGCGCTTGCGGGACTTGCGTGGGAAACGGTTGACGTGAACGAGCAGAGCAAGGTTATTTTTGTCAAGCAGGTGCCGGGGATTTCACTTGTTGATTGGGATGTGGATTTTGAGATTGACTTGCATACCGTTTTGGTGCGAAAAATGCGTGAGATTTTGGTTTCGGATGATGCTTTTCCGTACCTGAGCGAGCGCTCTGCTCCGCGGCTTGAGGAGATTCGGTACATCTCTCGCAACAGTGGCATTTTAGATAATCTTGTAACTCCGCTTTCTGAAAAGAAGTTTGCTATTTTTCCATGGGTTGGAACACGGCAACTTTTCACTTTGCATTATGCGCTACTGAATCGTGGGATTAAGAGTAGGCTACCTTGGATTAGTGCTGTTTTTCTTGAGGTTGTGTATAGTGGCTCGAAGGAATCGCTTGAAGATACCATTTACGATATTTTGCACTCAAAGCCTAATTTGTATGATTTTCCGTTACCCGATAATGTTCAGGTACGCGGAAAGTATAACGAGTTTATCCCGCTAAACTTGCTCAGAAAGCAGTTTGTTGAGGACTATTTAGACTTCGACGGGCTTTGTTCTGCGCTTTTAGGGTGAGGTTGTCTTTCCGTTGATTGCCGCCGAGGTATGGCAATTTGCTACGCTTTTTTGCGAGCCATCGGGATCTACACCGCTGTTCTCGCAAAAAAGACTACGCAAACTGCCATACCCCGGCTCACCTGTTGCATGTTTGTACACTACATATAGTTTTACACAATTCACTTGCCCTGTATATAGTGCTTAGATGTGTACTTTTCACAAAAATGTGAAAATCGCAAAAGTCTGATTGCATTACGGATTTTTATATAGTACAATACCTCTCAGAATAAGTGGGCTTGGGGCGGAGCACGAAAAAATTTTGCCCATTTTTACTAAAATTTAATTATTGGAGGTAGTTGCATGAGTGGTTCTGAGAAAGAAAAAGGGCTTTGGGGCAAGTATTGGGATGTTTCCAGTGTTGCGCAGACGGCGCACAGGGGCGAAAATCCGTTTTCGCTGATTATTAAGGGTTTACAATCAATGCTCGTAATGTTTGGGGCAACAATCATCGTTCCTTTGGCGTTAGGCATGAGTCCACAAGTTACACTTTTTGGTATGGGAGTTGGTACTCTCATTTTTTTAATCCTAACTAAGGGTAAGTCGCCTTTGACGATGGGCAGTAGCTTTGCTTTTATGATTGGTGTTATGGCAATAATTGACCCACGGTACGGGCCTTTCCCTGATGTCTTTTATGACGGCGAAGTCTATGAAGTTTTGTTTACACATGAGCAAAGATTACAATATGCGCTTGGCGGGATTCTCGCCGCAGGTGTAGTATACTTAATTTTCTCGGCAATAGTCAAAGCTGTTGGTGCAAACAAGTTTATGAACTTCTTGCCACACGCTGTAACAGGGCCGACAGTTGTTCTGATTGGTATTACTTTAGCTCCTCACGCAGTTAACCAATTTGCTTCTAACTGGATTTTAGGACCACTTACTTTAATAATAATCATTGTTGTTATGGTTTTTGGCAAAGGAAAATTAAAGGCTTTCCCAATTTTGATTGGACTGGTCGGAGCATATTTTGTTGCAACGGTCATGCAACTCGTTGGCGTAACCGCTCAAGATGGAGGCAACATCATAGCTTACGCACCTATTGTCGAGGCTGACCTCTTTGGCTTACCTCCATTTATGACTCCAAGATTCGCACTTGTACCAATTTTGATGCTTGCACCGTTCTCGCTTGCCACAGTGGCTGAGAACATTGCCGACCACGTTATAGTCGGAGCGGAAATGGGTGAGGACTTAGTGAGAAATAAACCGGGGCTGTCCAGAACGATTTTCGCAGATGGCTTGCAATCAATGATTGTCGCAGCTTTTGGCACACCGATGAACACAACCTACTCTGAAAATGTCGGACTCCTTATAATAACAAAAGTTTTCTCATCTTTTGTCGTGGCAATCGGTGCATTGTTTGCGATTCTTTTGGGTCTTTCGCCGCTGTTCGCCGAGATAATAAACTCGATTCCCGTATCTATAATCGGTGGCGCATCATTTATGCTCTACGGTATGATAGCTTCAATCGGAATGCGCAATGTCAAAGAGCATGTGAACCTTGATATTTCAAAGTATCTAATCATAATGTCTGTGATGCTCGTGGTTGGTATCGGCATGAGGTTCGGTACGCCGATTCTGATTGAAATAGCAGATCAAACCGTGCGTCTCGACAGAATGAACCTGCCGGTTGCAATAATTCTTGGTGTTATCTTAAATGCGGTACTGCCATCTGATGCAGGTAAAGACAAGTTGCCTGAGAAGAAAGATTAGTGCAATTTATCTTAACGATAATGAAAAGGCGACCGCTCTTGGTCGCCTTTTGTTATGCTTAAATATGTCTGACATGCACTGAGTCGAAAGCATGTTCTGTCTTAGATATACTCTTCGCCTTCTTCTTCTGTAATTGCGTCGAGCAGAGCTTTGTACCAGACTAGTGCATCTACAAAAGCATTTGTTACGCTATCTAAATTTAGGTTGTGGTTGACCATCAAAATGGCTATCTTATCCCAGTCGGCATGTTCATAGGCATCTATAAATTGCATTACCTTGTAAAATTCACCGGATTTTTCGACCAGAGCTTTCTTGACATGTTCGTCTACGGCGACCTCAGCTACCGCTTGCTCCATTGGACGCTCTAAAATTACATCAAGCAGTGAAAATAGTCCCATCATAAATAGGCTCTGTGAAGAAACACCCATTTCAAACGATGCCGCCAGATTTTCAGCAAATCGGGCACGAATCAAGCTGAGCCGAGTTACCTCATTCGGTCGGTCATCGGCAAGACGGATAGATATTGCTGCAGTTGCCCAACGCTTGACTTCTTTTTGACCCAAAATGGCTACAGCGTTTCTCAAAGACTCGATTTTTCTTGGCATAATTGAGTTGATAAATCTGAGCAGAGAAATCGACAGCGATGGGTCTTGCCCAATTGTGTCTGCGATGTCGCCGAGATCAAAATCTTCTTGATTTACACGCTTTAAAAGAGTAAGTGCATTAATTTTGAGCGGAGAAATCTTGCTTACACCTTCTGTGATGGGTTGGTTAAAGAAACGACCGCAATACTGTGTGTTTTTCAGTCCTGAAAGTGCTTCGAAAGTCGCCATATCATTGACTTCAGAGAGCACAACATGCTTTAGGGCAGAGAGCATTTTGACTGTTGCTATGAATTTTTCGTCAACTGTGAACTTGGATATATCAATAATCATGTAGTCGATATGCTCGAACAGCGGGTTTTGTATACTGCCCGGAAGCACGCCGTCAACAGCAACGCAGAATCCAAGTTCTTTGAGTTCTGCTATCTTTTCGATAACGGCACTGTCGGTATTAATTTGACTTGGCAAAATGCAAACTAAAAGCTCCGGATTTATGCCGAGCACTATGGGGGTACGCATGAGCAGGTGAAATTCATTTATATCAATAAATAAACGACTGTCGCCGGCAAAAGGCTCAACTCCGAGGGACATAACTAAATCAAGTCCGGGAGATAAAACTGCGTCAGACAGGCTCATTTCGTCAACGAGCATACCCAAAAGATTCTGCCCGCTCCTGGAGCTGAGTCGATATGCGCCAACGGACATTTCCGAATCAAAGAAAGGAATAGCAACTACAAAAGTTTTCATATAAAACACATTCCTTCCGTTGCGCTCGAGGCGCAAACAGTCAATAGCACAATGCTAAATTTATGTGGCATGTAACATGCCCTCACGCCAAGGTTAAAGTAACTTATAAAATGATTACTATGAAAATCATTTTATCATAAAAAAAACTTAATTGTCAAGTTTGCGCTGTATAAACCTGCCCCAACCGGGTGAACCCACGAATTCACCATTTTTGTAGACGAGCTTGCCTTTTGAGTATGTCTGTACCGGGTATCCACTCAGAGTGACATCTTCCCATATTGTGTGGTCAACGTCGGAATGCATGTTTTTATTTGCAATGGTGACATCAAGTGATGGGTCATACAGCACGATATCGGCATCTTTGCCGGGAGTCAGCGAGCCTTTATCGGCACAGCCAAAGAGTGCCGCCGGAGATGTGCAGCACAGCTCAACAGCACGAGAAAAGCTGATGCGCCCTCTATTAGCTTCGGAGAGTATGTATGGGAACATGGTTTCAACACCTGCACAACCGTTGGGACTCTTGGTAAAATCAGTGAGCCCCTCGTCTTTGTCTGTTTTCTGGAAAGGACAGTGGTCTGTTGCAACCGTGTCGATATATCCGTCTTTTATTGCCTGCCAAAGCGCCTCGTTACTTTCTTTTCCTTTAACGGGCGGACTGCAAATGAACAGGTGTCCATCTTCGCGCTTATATACTTCAGATGTGAAGTTTAAGTATTGGGGACACGTTTCGGCATAGATTTTATGTCCTGCTTTACGCGCTTTTATAAGGGCTTCGACACCTTCTTTGCACGCTAAGTGTACGATGTAGAGCGGAGCGCCTGCCGAAACTGCCCATGTGATGGCTCGGCTTACAGCTTCTCCCTCGGTGAATTCTGCGCGTGAGAGGTAGTGGTGCCAAGGGTCGGTTTTGCCTTCTTTTACAAAGCGTTTGGTGAGCAGGTCGATAATTTCACGGTTTTCTGCGTGGACACTTATGCGTGCGCCGATTTTTGCTGATTCTTCTAGGGCTCTGTAAAAATCGCCGTCACTCACGCCGATGTCGTATACCATGTATATTTTAAATGTAGGCACGCCATATTCCACAGCCTGTTTCATGGAGTCAAGCAGGTTTCCGCTTATATCTTTTATCGCAACATGAAAGGCGTAGTCAACTGCCGCCTGTGGCGCACACAGTGTTTCGCGCCTTTTTATGGTGTCTACCATGTTCTCTCCAAAGTCTTGAAGTGCAAAGTCGAAAACTGTAGTCACACCACCACATGCGGCGGCTCTGGTGCCTGCAAAATAGCTGTCGGCGGTGGAAAATTTGCCAACGTCCATTTGCAGATGCGTGTGCACATCGATTCCTCCGGGGAGCACAAGCAAACCACTCGCATCTACTATTTCATCACCGGATAAATTCTGCCCGATAGCAGCGATTTTGCCGTTTTGCACCCCAACATCGGCAGAAAACATTTCACTCGTTGTGACAACTGTACCGTTCTTAATGACTAAATCCATAATAGGTGTTCCTTTCGTTTTTGCAGTTTAGGTGCTGCGTTTTCCGCAGAGGCATGGCAATTTGCTACGCTTTTTTTCGAGCCATCGGGATCTACACCGCTGTTCTCGAAAAAAAGACTCCGCAAACAGCCATACCTCTGCTAACTTGTATAAATCACACATTCTCCACGACTGTGGCGGCTTTTAGAATTCTGTTTGCTACGGCTAACCCCAGACCTTTTTGCTCGGGAACCTGCGCTAATATTACGTTATAATCTAGGCTGTCGAGCCGTCTTAGACTGTCGAAGAGGTTTGCCGCTTGCGCTTTATGGTCTGAGCAGGCTCCGAAGCAAACAACCGCAGGATTATCAAATGAATAATCGTCAAACATAAGTGCCGCAATTTTCTTTGGGTTTTCAGCAAGTCTCGTGTCAATCTCGGAATGGTTTGCGCACTTGCAACCGCCCACTATGTTAGTTCTGATAAACTCAGCGGACTTTTCGGCAGGGCCAACAACGGCTATTACAGGGGCTTTTGGTGAGTAGTGCCTGTACTTCATGCCCGGACTGCGCGGTGCTGTAACGTCTGAGGAGTTTAACGGAGCAAAGACTTCAACAGCGCCCAGAACTTTCACAAGTTCCTCATATGTTACCCCACCGGGACGCAGGATTTGTGCAACGTCTCCGGTGATATCTACAACTGTTGACTCTACGCCAATGCGACAATCTCCGCCATCCAAAACATATGGTATCTTGCCGAACAAATCATTGAAAACATGCTGCGCTTTGGTTGGGCTGGGGCTACCGGATATGTTTGCCGAGGGGGCGGCTATAGGTACGCCGCTTTTTTCAATCAGACGGAGCATGACAGGATGCTCCGGCATACGAACAGCAACAGTGTCAAGTCCTGCGCTTACGCTGTCGGGTACGGCATCAGTTTTTTTCATAACAAGGGTCAGAGGTCCCGGCCAGAAAGTTTTCGTTAAAATCTCAAAGACAGCGGGAATTTCCCGCACAACCAAGCCGACATCTGATGGCGACGCGACATGAACAATCAGCGGATTATCAGGCTGACGCCCCTTGGTTGTAAAGATTTTCATAACAGCATCACTGCTCAGGGCATTTGCACCAAGTCCATAGACTGTTTCAGTTGGAACTCCGATAAGACCACCGGATTTTATAACATCGGCACATAGTTCTATGCTTTTTTCAATATTTGCGTCTAAAATTTTCGTTTCCAAAAAAAATCACCTTTTTATATAATAAATTTCTTCACATTAATTCTATCATATGTGTAGTGCATATTCAAACTTTATGTGATATAATCTCTCAAACCCTAAATGTGAAAGGACAAAAAGCCACATGAAATGCGAAAAAATTCCCGGAAAAGTCGCCATTATCGACTATAAGGCAGGTAATGCTCCAAGCGTTCTGCATGCCGCTAACAAAGTGGGTGCAAACGCAATTTTAGCAAAAACTGCAAATGACTTTGAAGATGCCACACACATAATTCTGCCGGGTGTTGGAAGTGCGAGGGCAACCATGCAATCACTTGCAGAAATGGGGTTCATGGCAGAACTTGAAAATGCTGTACTGCATAAAAAAGTCCCATTCTTGGGTATATGCATTGGTATGCAGGTTTTGTTTGAACACAGCGAGGAGAGTGACACAAATTGTCTCGGCTGGTTAAAGGGGAATGTCGTTAAGTTCGACAGTAAGATTGAGCGCGTGCCGCAGATGGGTTGGAATAAGGTAGTTTTTACTAAAAAAACACCTGTCGGAGCAATAGACGATTACTATTACTATGTAAATTCTTATTACGTCAAACCCGCGGACATTACCGACACATGGGGTATAACTGAATATGGGGTCACGTTCACTGCGGCGGCGTGTCGTGGAAACATTCATGCAATGCAGTTTCACGTTGAAAAAAGCGGTGAGACAGGACTGAAGTTACTGAGGGGTTTTTTAAGTTTGAAAGCAGGTGAATAAGTTTGAATAAATTCAAACCTATTCACAAGATGTGCGATTTGCTCCCCCTACGGGGAACCGCAAATGATGCACAAAATGACCATTACTTTTATGAGTCGTTTTGTGCCTGACGATTTTCGAAAGGAATGGTCATTAAAATGCTAACAAAAAGACTGGTTGCGTGTTTTGACGTGGTTGCTGAGCTCATTGAGGACGAGACACGGCACGAAATAACGGTTTGCAAGCAAAACGTCGCTGACCTTGCGAGAGAGATGTATGAGGAGCAAATTGATGAGCTGTACATCTATGATAAGACAGCGAGCGAATCGAGTACACACATAGATATTGATGTGATAAAAAGCGTTGCCGAGCATGTTTTTGTGCCTCTCACCGTTGGCGGTGGGATTAGAGACTTAGATGATATGTTCAAAGCTCTGAAGGCAGGCGCAGAGAAGATAAGCGTAAATACACAGGCTGTGAAAAACCCAAAGCTCATAGAAGAGGGTGCAAAGGCATTTGGTGTGCAGTGCATTTTGCTGACGGCTCACGTGAAAAAAACTGTTGAGATGCCGAGTGGTTACGAAGTTTATATTGATGATGGGAGAACTGCCGCAGGTCTGGATGCCATAGAGTGGTTAAAGCAAGTTGAGCAACTTGGTGCAGGGGAGGTGTGCCTGCGAACCATTGAAAGTGTAGGAAAAGGTGGAAGCATGGTCAATTTCTATGGGTTTGATGCGGAGCTTATAAAAAATGTAGAGTCTCACATCTCAATGCCGCTCATAGCGTCATGCACTGCCGCTTCACCGGAGCAGATAAAAGATTTATTCACAAAAACCGAAGCAGGAGCGGCAATCATAGGCAGTAGTCTCCATCCATACAGACAAAAGAAGGATTATACTGTCGCAGAGCTCAAGAAATATTTAATCGGTGGTGGGATAGATATGCGCCCTACCTCTGTGATTTAGTTGATACACAGCAAAACTAGTGAAGTAGGTTTGAAGTCCGATATACTAAAGGAAGGAGAAAGCATTATGTCATATTCAACTAAATTACTGGATAGTGTAAAGAAAAAAAGCATTGGCGAAAGTGAGTTCCATCAGGCGCTAACTGAGCTTCTGCCCACGCTTGAGCCTGTTTTGAATGAGCATCCTGAGTATATTAAAGCAAAAATTCTTGATAGATTGGTAGAGCCTGAAAGGCAGATAATTTTCAGAGTGCCTTGGGTGGACGATTCAGGTGATGTTCAGGTGAATAGAGGGTTTAGAGTGCAATACAACAGTGCACTCGGGCCTTATAAAGGTGGCATACGCTTTCATCCGAGCGTGTCTTTAAGCATTATGAAGTTTCTCGCTTTTGAGCAAACATTTAAAAATGCTCTCACGGGGCTTCCGCTTGGTGGAGCTAAAGGTGGCGCGGACTTTGACCCTAAGGGAAAGTCCGATAGAGAGGTCATGGCATTTTGTCAGAGCTTTGTGAATGAACTTTATCGCCATATTGGTGCAGACAGAGATGTGCCGGCAGGTGATATTGGCGTTGGCACACGCGAAGTTGGTTACATGTATGGTCAATATAAGCGTCTTACGGGAGTGCATGAGGGTGCATTTACGGGGAAAGGGGTTCCTTACGGAGGTTCTCTTGGGCGCACTGAAGCAACAGGGTTCGGTGCTGTTTATATGCTGGAAAATATGTTGGCAGCAAATAATGAAGATTTTAGGGGAAAGCGAGTAGTTATATCCGGAAGCGGCAATGTGGCAATATATGCGGCAATAAAAGCTGCAGAGCTTGGCGCAACCATTGTAACACTCAGCGACTCATGCGGGTACATCTCTGACCCTGCCGGCATTGATATTGACTCTGTAAAAGAGATTAAAGAAGTTCGGCGCGGCCGAATTAAGGAGTATTTAGAGTTTAGGAAAGATGCAGAATATTTTGAGGGCGGCTTGGTTTGGTCAGTCCCCTGCGATATAGCATTGCCATGCGCTACGCAGAACGAGCTTTTAGAAGATGGCGCGAAAGCTCTTGTTGAAAATGGTTGCAAATATGTAGCCGAGGGCGCAAATATGCCAACGTCAATCGAAGCGGCACATATTTTGCAAGCCGGCGGCGTGTTCTTCGCTCCCGGAAAAGCCACAAACGCAGGCGGCGTAGCTGTTTCTGCGCTTGAAATGTCTCAAAACAGTATGCGCTTATCTTGGTCCTTTGAAGATGTTGATGCAAAGCTGAGAGATATAATGAAAAATATTTTTGACAGTTGCTACGAAACGTCAGGACAGTACGGTAAAAAAGGAGATTTAATAGCAGGGGCGAATGTTGCAGGATTTAAAAAGGTTGCACTTGCAATGATAATGCAGGGTACGGTGTAGTTGTGAATTTTACTATTGCATTTTCGCAGAAAATATGCTATTATGAGCGGCACGCTGATGATGGGGGCCTTTAGCTCAGTCGGTTAGAGCAACCGGCTCATAACCGGTCGGTCCGCGGTTCGAGTCCGTGAAGGCCCACCAAAATTATGAGTGGCGAAAAACACTGTAAAACGTTGTAAATACGCCACTTTGTTGCAGAAGAACGACCCTGTGAAACTAAATCACAGGGTCGTTTTTTCTTACTGTCTCTGCTTTAAATGTTCATATTTGAGCATATTATGTGGTATCAATGGCAGATAAGACGTCAAAGACCGTTGTGCCCTTGAGAAGTTTTGACAAATGAAAATTCATCGCATATAATTGATAACGCACTTTGTAAATATGCAAAGTAAGCTATCGAAAGGACCTTTGAAAATGGAAAAAATTTACGACAGCTTGTCGGAACTAATTGGGAGAACACCGCTTTTGAGGTTAAAGAGCTATGAGGCTGTGAAATGCATAAACGCCCGTATTTTGGGAAAGCTTGAATATTTTAATCCCGGCGGTAGTGTGAAAGACCGTATCGCAAAGGCAATGATTGAAGATGCGGAAGAAAAAGGCTTGCTGAATAAAGACTCTGTTATTATCGAGCCTACAAGCGGTAACACAGGTATCGGCTTGGCGTCTGTGGCTACGGCGCGAGGATACAAGATAATCCTCACTATGCCGGAGACGATGAGTGTTGAGCGGCGCAATATGCTCAAAGCACTTGGTGCGCAGTTGGTATTGACCGAAGGTGCAAAGGGAATGAAAGGCGCTATTGCAAAATGTGAGGAACTTGCCGCCGAAACACCTAACTCATTTATTCCGAGGCAATTTGAAAACCCCGCTAACCCCGCCGTACACTTTGCAACCACCGGCCCTGAAATTTGGGAAGATACAGACGGCAAGATTGACATCTTTGTGGCAGGGATTGGAACAGGCGGCACAATAACCGGCGCCGGCGGATTTCTAAAGTCAAAAAACCCCAATTTGAAAATTATCGCTGTTGAGCCGGCCGACTCGCCCGTACTTTCGGAAGGCAGAGCGGGCCCGCACAAAATCCAAGGCATAGGAGCGGGTTTTGTACCGGAAATACTAAACACGCACATCTACGATGAAATTATTACTGTCAAAAACGAAGATGCCTTTTGGGCGAGCCGAGAGATTGCAAGCACCGAAGGTCTGCTTGTTGGTATATCTTCCGGTGCGGCTACGTGGGCGGCTACGCAGGTTGCACTTCGTCCGGAAAATACAGATAAAACAATCGTTGTCATCTTGCCGGATACCGGGGAGCGGTATCTGTCCACTCCGTTGTTTGCGGAAATACAAACTTAGGATATGAGGTGTATTATGGATTTTGAAACCCTATGTGTTCACGGCTGTAAGAAGCAATACGATACGGTTGGTGCTGTTGCTGTGCCGATTTTTACATCGGCGACCTACGAACGCTTTGATTTCGACCCGGCGGCAGATTTTGAGTATTCACGTTTAACCAATCCCACACGAGAGCATCTGGAACATACCGTAGCCGCACTTGAAGGCGGACAGTTTGGCTTGGCATTTTCCTCCGGCTTGGCCGCCACATCCGTACTCATGGAGCTTTTTTCGCCCGGCGACCATATTGTGTCATCTGATGACCTATACGGCGGAACGCACAGGCTTTTTACCCAAATATCGCAGAAGAACGGCGTAAAATTCACTTTTGCAAATTCAGCCGAAAGCGTTATTGCTGCAGTTACTTCGGAGACGAAAGCAGTTTTTCTTGAAACGCCGTCCAATCCCATGATGCAAGTGGTGGATATTGCCGCTGTCGCACAGGAGACAAAAAAGCGCGGATTGCTCTTGATTGTGGATAATACATTCATGACTCCGTATTTACAAAAACCGTTGGACTTGGGTGCAGATATTATTTTGCACTCTGCCACTAAATATTTAAGCGGACATCATGACGTTTTGGCGGGTGTGCTAGTGCTAAACGATGAAAAGCTCAATGAACGTCTGCGGATAATTTCAAAAACAATCGGCTCGGTACTATCACCTTTCGATAGTTATCTGGTGATTCGCGGCATAAAGACGCTACCCATCCGTATGGAGCGAAGCCAGGAGACAACGAGGGTCATAGCAGAGTGGCTCATTACCCGGTCTGAAATAAAAAACGTACACTATATTGGATTTGAAAGCCACCCCAGTTATGAGATTACCCGCCGTCAGTCAAGCGGTTTTGGAGCTATGTTGTCATTTACCATGCACGATGAAGAAACTACAAAAAAATTGTTGATGGGTGTTAAAGTCCTCAAGTTTGCACCAAGTTTGGGCGGTGTTGAATCGCTCATAACATATCCTATGCTCCAAACCCATGGCGATATACCGGAGGAGGAGCGGCTTGTCAGAGGGGTGGACTCCTGCTTGGTGCGCTTATCCATCGGACTGGAATCTACAAAAGACTTGATTGATGATTTAACACAAGCATTGGAGGGCTAATTTGGTGTTCGATTTTGATAAAAAGGTAAACCGCTACGGCACATACAGCATTAAATATGACCCGGCATCATGGGGGAAGCCTGATGATGTTTTGCCGATGTGGGTCGCGGATATGGATTTTCCTGCACCGGAGTGTGTTGTGGACGCTCTGACAAAGCTCGCTAGGCATGGCGTTTTTGGCTACTCCGAACCGGATGCGGCATATTTTGAAACCGTGCAAAATTGGTTTTCTCGGCGTTTTAACTGGAGTGTTGAGAGGGAATGGCTCACCATCACGCCGGGGGTGGTCAATGCCCTTTATATCGCTGTCCGCGCTTTGACGCAAGAGGGCGATGGTGTTGTAATTCAGCAGCCTGTCTACTATCCATTTGAGGGCGCTGTGCGGCACACAGGGCGTAAATTACTGGTTAATCAGCTTGTTTTTGAGGATGGAAAATACATAATTGACTTTGACGATTTCGAGCAGAAAATATCGCAGGCAAAGCTGTTTATTTTGTGTAGCCCACACAATCCTGTTGGGCGAGTTTGGACGGTGGACGAGCTAACACGTATGGGTGAGATATGTCTTAAACACAATGTAACTGTTATTGCAGATGAAATTTGGCAGGACTTCATTTACACCGGACACAGGCACTCCGTGTTTTCCGCACTTTCACCGAAGTTTTCCGACATAACCATTACAGCTACTGCTCCGTCAAAAACTTTTAATCTTGCAGGACTACAACACGCTAACATTTTTATTCCCAATAAAGAACTGCGCCGTAAATTCAAGCAAGAATACAGGGCTTCCGGTATGAGCCAACCGGGACTTGCAGGCTTAGTGACTTGTAAGGCGGCATATGATCATGGCGATGAGTGGCTTGATGCTCTTCTCATATATCTCGCCGACAATATGCGTCTCATCAACAGCTTTTTGCATGAGCGATTAGAAAAAATCAAGCTGATAGAGCCACAGGGGACATACTTGGCGTGGCTTGACTGCTCTGCTTTGGGGCTTAGTGATTTAGATGATGTGATACTCAACAAGGCAAAGCTGTGGTTTAATGACGGAGAAAGATTCGGTGTGGGCGGCAAGGGCTTCACTCGCATAAACGCCGCTTGTCAGCGAGATGTTTTGAAAGAAGCGCTGATTCGCTTGGAATCAGGAGTTGGCTTTGCCGTAGGTGCTCGATGAAAGCAAGTAATGAACTTAGAAATATATTGCAAAATTCTGATAACATAGTATTTTTCGGAGGTGCCGGGGTTTCTACCGAGAGTGGAATTCCCGATTTTCGCAGTGCCGGTGGGCTTTATAATGAAGCCTACGAACACCCACCTGAAACTATTTTATCACATAGTTTTTTCATGAAGCACACGGGGGAATTTTACCGCTTTTACCGGGATAAAATGCTCTATCCTGATGCGAAGCCAAACAAAGCACATATTGCGTTGGCAACGCTTGAAAAGCAGGGAAAACTCAAAGCGGTCATAACACAAAATGTCGATGGATTACACACATTGGCGGGAAGCGCAAATGTCTTTGAACTCCACGGCTCGGCGCTTAAGAATATCTGCATGACATGCAAAAAATGTTACCCTGTGGAGAAGATTATTCAAACAGAGGGTATACCGCTTTGCTCATGTGGTGGTATAATAAAACCTGATGTGGTATTATATGAAGAAAGCCTCGATAGTTCGGTAATGATAAAGGCAATGAATATGATATATGATGCGGATGTTTTGATAGTCGGCGGCACGTCGTTAAATGTCTATCCCGCCGCGGGGCTGATAACAAATTACTCCGGAGATAAGCTTATTTTAATAAACAAATCAAAAACGCCCTATGATTCACGGGCAAATATGATAATACGTAAAAGCATCGGAGAAACCCTTGCTTATGCAACGGCTTAGTGCAATACACGAAAGTGGGATATGATTATGCAGCAAAGGCAACTTATTGATTTTTTGGGCTTGCTAAGGCAGTTGAAGATAAATACTCGCCATGTCTGGACATCTGACGATAGGCAGGAAAGCGTTGCAGACCATAGTTTTAGGCTTGCGGTCATGGCTCTTTTGCTTGCTGAGCAGTTTTCTGATGTGGATATAAATAAGGTTGTCAAAATGTGCTTAATTCACGATTTTGGCGAAGCAATAACGGGAGACATACCCTCATTTTACAAAACATCAGAAGACAGGGAAAAGGAGAGTCTGGCTGTAGAGCAACTACTTAAGCAGTTGCCCGATAAAATATCCGCAGAGTTTGCAGAATTATTTTGCGAGATGGAAGAGCTTGTTACAGAAGAGGCAAAACTCTTCAAGGCTCTTGACAGACTCGAAGCTACAGTTTCACACAATGAGTCGTCCTTAGAGACGTGGCTTCCGCTCGAATACACGGAAAACATTAGCTACGGCGAAGAAAATGTTGCATACTCTGAGTATTTAAAAGAACTAAAGGCAGAACTTAACAGAGATACTGTCCGAAAAATCGAAGAAGGGAAAGCACAAAAATGAGAGTATTATTCATCGGAGGAACCGGAACAATCAGCACGGCAATATCTAAGAAACTAATCAAAGGCGGCAAACACGAACTATATCTCATAAACCGAGGTAACAATAACGCCATTTTGCCTACCGGCTTTAAGTCAATAGTTTGTGATATAAACAATGAAGCAGAAGTTGCCGGCAAAATCAAAGACTTAAACTTCGATGTGGTCGCTGATTTTATTGCGTTTACACCTGACCAGCTGGAACGTGACTTTAGGCTATTTAACGAAAAAACTAAGCAGTTTATTTTCATAAGCTCCGCGTCGGCATACCAAAAGCCGCTCTCCAACCACAATATCACGGAAAGTACACCTCTTGCCAATCCATACTGGGAGTACTCACGAAACAAGATAGCCTGTGAGGACTACTTGATGAAAGTGTACCGTGAAAAAAGTTTCCCTGTGACGATTGTCCGCCCAAGCCACACATATGACGAGCGGAGCATACCCCTGGGAGTTCATGGGAATAACGGCAGTTGGTCAGTTGCCAAGCGTATGCTTGAAGGCAAGCCCGTAATAATTCACGGCGATGGCACATCGCTCTGGGCTATGACTCACAACTCCGATTTCGCCGATGGTTTCATAGGTCTGATGGGCAACATTCATGCAATCGGCGAGTCTGTGCATATCACAACTGACGAAATGCTCACGTGGAACCAAATTTATATGGCAATAGCTAACACACTCGGTGTAGAGTTAAAACCTTACTATGTGTCGTCAAGTTTTCTGGACAAATGCTCAGAGTATGATTTCAAGGGTGGTCTGATAGGAGATAAAGCGAACACTGTGGTTTTTGACAACTCAAAACTAAAGAGTTTAGTTCCCGGATTTACAGCAAAAGTCCGCTATGACCAAGGCATAAAAAATACAATTCAAAACATTTTGGACAACCCTGAGTTACAAAAAACGGATCCCGACTTTGACAAATGGTGCGATAAAGTAATTGCCACGCTGGACAAAGCTGCGATTGAAATAAAATAATTTTGAAAGGAATGGTCATTTCTATGGAACATTTAATTTTAGCCATTAACCCCGGCTCTACGTCGACAAAAGTTGCGCTCTACAAAAACGAAGAGGTCATATTCAACGAGAGCATCACCCACCCTCACACCGAGCTTGAAAAACTGGACGGGGTCATGGCTCAGACTCCCCTTAGAATGAAAACAACGATGGATTTGCTTGAAAAGCATGGATACAAGCCTGAGGATTTGTCAATCGTAATGGGCAGGGGCGGAATCTTGCCGCCCGTTGAAGTTGGTGGTTACAAAGTAAATGACCGTATGCTACAGCTCATAAAAGAGGAGAAAATCCCTCAGCACGCTTCAAATCTCGGTGCAACCATTGCTTACGACATTGCACAGCAGGCAGGGGTTGAGGCATATGTCTACGATGCTGTTTCAGCTGCAAATTTCATACCTATAGCAAAAATCACAGGCATGAAAGAGATTAAACGAGTCAGCCTGTATCACACGCTGAACTGCCGCGCCGTGGCAATCCACTATGCAAAATCAATCGGCAAAAAGGACTCAGATATAAACTTGCTTATAGCTCACTTGGGCGGTGGCATTACTATTGGAGCGCATAGAAAGGGTCAAATAATTGACACTTTAGGTGATGACAATGGGCCTTTTGCCCCTGAGAGAGCAGGCGGTGTGCCACTACTTGATTTAATTGAGCTATGCTACAGCGGTGAATATTCAAAAAAAGAGATGAAGGCAAAAATCCGTGGCAGAGGTGGTCTTCGTGACCTTCTTGGCACATCAGATGTCAGAGAAATTTTAAAGCGCATTGAAGATGGTGATAAGCACGCCGAGCTTATAATGGAAGCGCAAGCCTACCAAATCGCAAAAGGCATCGCCCTTCTATCCCCTGCACTCAGGGGCGATTGCGATGCAATAATAATCACAGGCAGCCTAGCCTATAGCGACTATCTCATGGAAGAAGTCAAAAAATACATAGGTTGGTTGGGCAAAATAGTTATTCTGCCGGGTGAATTTGAGATGGAAGCACTCGGTTTAGGTGGCTTGCGGATTTTACTGGGCGAAGAGGAAACGAACGAGTTTTAGGGTTTACCGCTTCGTAAATTCCCGCAGAGGTTGGGTTATTTGCTACGCTTTTTTTCGAGCCATCGGGATCTACACCGCTGTTCTCGAAAAAAACTCCGCAAACAACCCAACCTCTGCTCACCTTTGTTTATGACGTTGAAGTTTCTATTACCGCTTCGTGAATTCTAGTTCATCTAAAATTTCCTGCGGGATTTGCTTGCCTTGTTGCGATAATCGTTTCGTTAACAGGGCAAGCCTTTGTGCTCGTTTTTGCCTCTTGGTGTTATACCTTGTCAGGGCGTCGTTGTAACGCATGTTGTTTTTTACCTGATCACGGATTTCTGCCGAAAATGGGCAAAATGTCATCAGAATGCCAAGTGCTACGTTGTTTAGACGCGCCATTCCGCGTGATTCGTTTTGAATCCAATATAGGTAGTTTGATACAAACACTGTTTTGTAGTTGTTGCGTGCAACCGACAGTTCGTTGCGAATTTCGTTCATTGTCTGCATTGCCAGTGAGCGGTTGTTCGTGTAAAACTGTAAATAATCACAGAAGTAACTCGTAAGTGACGGGTCAGACATATCGTTCCAACGAGAGCCTTGCACACGTTTACACATCTCCCAACGAAATTCGGCTACGAGCTTAATAATTATCTGATTCAAGTCTCCCTCTAAGAAAATCGGTAAAAACATTCTGCCCGGCGTGGTACGAAGCCTGCCTTCAATTTCCTGCCACATAGAACCGCGAGTGCCGACATTGGGCATTAAAACAATATTTGGTAAAACTTCAACATTTATGCTTTCACCCGTAATTCCAAGTTTTTGGTCAGAGAATCCTGTTTCACGATAAAATGCGGAAAAATCAATACTGCGGATTTCATTGACAATATCTTCTACTGCTCCGGGAGTTACGAGAGTTTTTTCGAGGTCACGCAGTACATTGTGGTCGGAAAATACGGGGCAAAATCTTGTGGGATTTCCGAATGTGACTCTGTTGACAACAGGGAATGCGTTTTCAAGTTCATAGCGAAGTTTCTCATCTTGGTCGGCGAGCAGACGTGTTTCTTCCTTGGCATCAATCTGTTTGGTGTTTTTTTGGTCTCTCAAAAACGCCTGATAATCCATGTCAAACTCACTCAAACTCGGTTCCCTTTCACCGCGATAAATAGCCTCCAACCATTCCCTGACAGTAAATATTCCTTTTTCCGGAACCCCTTTATAAGAGTCGGCAATTGAGTACAAAAGCTCCGCATTTTCTTTTCCTGCTAAATCGGGGTCAACATAGCCGAAATTTAGGAACATGTTGACGACCGTGGGGATGGAGTCGTCGTCAAAACTCTTTTTTAATATGAGTTTATACACTTCGTAAAATGACCTTGTCAAGTCGCGGCGAGTATCGTATACGTCGTCGTCTGTGCCGTTTCTGTCAGAAAATCCTGTATACGCCTTCACACAGCGGGAGAATGTCTGATAGAGTTGGTCGTCAGCTTCGGAATACTCTAAAATAGTTTCAAGTGAGCCTGCGAGCATGTCACCTGCGCCGTGCATTGATGTGATTTCAGGTGTAACACCCGGCTCAAATCCTGCTTCACGTTTCACTTCAAGGGAATCCCAGTAGGAGTAGAGCCTGTTATTATATGCATATGCATTGATACCCGTGAGTGTGGCAAGTGCATCGGACAGCTGAGAAACCATTGTTTCAACAGTGCTGTCTGCACCCTCAATGTGCAGTGAGTTTAGGTGTAGTTCGCAAACCAACCCGAATAAATCAATCCCGCTCTCAGCAAGCAAAAATGCTGAAACGCCTTTTATATATTCGTGATACTGTTCACATGCTTCAATGACTTTTGTCAAATCATTTTTGCTCCTGCGCATGAATCCTAGTGCAATTCCCGGGCTGTTATGGAAAAATGCCTTGCGTGATGCCGGTTCGAGCGCTCCAATCTCAACGTAAAAGTCATGCACCCAAATTTCAACATTATCTTCACCTGAAAATGGAGCAAGGTCAATAACTCCGGGAAGTTTTTTAGCGGGCAGGGAGTATTCCTTGCTAAGTTGACCATATTTTTCGTATGTTTCCTTAATTAAGGTAACAGTGCTTTCCGCTTCTTTTGAAAGTCGGTCTCTATACATGAAAAGCTCCGCCACTTGTTTACAGGCGCCATTGACCATGAGATAACCGATGTCGGCATTGGAGTGAATTAGCTTGTCGAGTTCATCAGTAGACGAGCAGGGATACTCATAAAAATTGACATCAGACAGAGCTGTGTATGTGATGTAGCCTCTTTCAACCATCAGGTCACAAATGCCAATAACATCAGATTTGCCCAAGATGAACTTATGCGACCCAAACACACCTTCAACCTCACCGTCTGCAATAAGTGAGATTGTATCAGGAGTATCGCTATTACCAAATATAACTTGTCCTTCAGGAATTACCTTACCCGGCATAATATGTACCTCGTTAATTAAATATCTACAAATTAAATACCTACATAATACCACTACTTGCTATAACTTTGCAAGTGTGGTAATATTTCGTATTAAAAAATATAGAAAAGTGAGGGGCGACATGTACTATACATACGACACACCATTTGGCAAAATGGCAATAGTTTCCGACGGAGATGCAATAACCCACATATTACCTGAAGATAGGGTAGATAAATCCTCGGAGAAAAAAGCAACACCACTGACAGACAAAACGGCAGCTGAGCTTGCTGAATATTTTGACGGCAAGCGTCGGGAGTTTAGTGTGCCGCTGAGTCCAAATGGCACAGAGTTTCAGAAAAAAGTTTGGAAGGCTTTGATAGATGTCCCCTATGGTGAGACTCGGACATACAAAGATATTGCTATCGCTGTGGGTAGCGAAAAGGCTTGCCGTGCGGTGGGCCTTGCTAACAATAGAAATCCAATATGGATAATAGTCCCCTGCCACCGAATAATCGGTGCAAACGGAGGTTTAACAGGTTATGGCGGCGGTTTGGATATGAAGCAGAAGTTGCTTGATTTGGAGTCGTAAGACAGGCGTGAGGCAGGGGACGGTTCCTCTGTCTCACGCTTAATGCAAGCGATGACGAAAATGACGAAAAACGCAGTACACATAAGGGTGTTTTTTTACAGATTAAAGACTAGCATTTATGCGCACCTTATGATATACTGCTTGCCGTTATGGAAGAAAGAAAAAATGAAAGGTAAATGAAGAAATGAATGTAATACTCAAAGCTGAGGGGCTGAGTAAGACTTTTCGCCTGTCAGCGAAGCAACAAAAGTTGCAACGCACTAAAGAAAAAGTCAAAACAGCAGTTGATAATCTTTCGCTTGAAGCCTACGAGGGCGAAATTTATGGACTGCTCGGACCGAACGGAGCCGGAAAAACAACAACACTCCGAATCATCGCAACCATCATCAAAGCCGACAAAGGCGATGCAATCGTCGAGGGTTCCAGCGTAAAGACAGACCCTGAGGGTGTACGCTCAAAGATTGGTTTTTTGACGAGTGAACTCAAACTGGAAGATTTTTTCACGCCAAACTATCTGTTTGATTTCTTCGCGAGAATCCACAATTTGGAGCCAAGTGTTGCTGAAAAAAGAAAAAAAGAGCTGTTTGAAAAATTTGGAATTGATAAGTTTGCAGAGGTAAAAGTCGCAAATCTTTCAACGGGTATGAAGCAAAAAACTTCGCTTGTAATTTCAATTGTCCACGACCCGAATATAATCATATTCGACGAACCTACAAACGGGCTTGATGTTATCACAGCTAAGGTGGTCACGGACTTCCTGCTTGACCTCAAAGCGGAGGGCAAATCAATCATAATTTCAACGCATATTTTCAGCCTTGTGGAAAAACTCTGCGACAGAGCGGGTGTCATCATAGATGGCAAAATGGTCGCAAATGACACGCTCGCAAACTTAACGGCAGATAAAACACTTGAAGATAAATTCTTCGATCTCTATGCAGAAACGGTAGGTGAAGCGCAATGAAAAATATTATCAATATAATGCGAAAAGAGTTCGCGCGCTTTTTCACCGACAGAAGTATGCTCATGTCTACCATTTTATCTGCGGTGGCGATGTATGTAATTTACTCTTTCATGGGCACGGCGATGGCAAATTTCTTTGGTCCCGACGATGACCATGTAGCGGCAATCTATGCCGTAAACCCCGCGCCCACAGTTGAAATGATGGCAAGTGCGGCTGAGATGCCTGTTACGCACATTGACGCAAGCCAGATTGACAGCGTTAAACTTCGCATCGAAAGTGGAGACGCTGACCTTCTGATAATCTTCCCACCAAACTTTGAGGCGGATGTACAGGTGTTTGACCCGCAAACTGCAACCGCTCCTGCGCCAAACGTTGAGATGTTCTTCAACTCAACCGAAGCAAATTCGAGCATGGCTTTTCACGGGTTTACAATGATTTTGGACGCATATGAAGCCACCATGGCAAACAGATTCGACATCAACAGAGGCGTTAGCGGTGACATGGCTACAGATGAAGAGGTTGCGGCCACTATGATAGCCTCAATGATGCCTATGCTCCTGATGATTTTCCTCTATTCAAGCTGTATGAGCCTTGTGCTTGAATCAATTGCCGGGGAAAAAGAGCGCGGTACGCTCGCAACTTTGCTTGTTTCTCCGCTGAAACGCAGGGAACTTGCCATCGGTAAAATAATCAGCCTTGCTGTGCTATCACTCTTTTCAGGTCTTCTCATGGCGATCGCCACAATTCTGGCACTCCCGAACATGATGGGTGGGGGTGAAATGGCTGATGTAAATATCTATGGTGTTACCGAGTATGCGCTATTACTGCTTGTTATCATAGGTACGCTACTTATGATAACCGCAATACTCTCTATCGTGTCGGCGTTTGCAAAATCTGTAAAACAAGCAGGTACGTTTGCAAGTCCACTCATGGTTCTTGTTATGGTCGTTGGTGTTACTGGTATGTTCGGCGGAGCGCCTGATAACCCACTACTCTATCTCATACCGTTTTACGGCAGTGTGCAGAGCATGGGTGGAATATTCTCACTCAACTACTCGACTACAAACGTTCTGATTGCAAGCATAAGCAGTATCGTCTATGCAGGAATAGGCGGCATTGCGCTCAGCATAATGTTTAATAACGAGAAGATTATGTTCTCTAAATAGGCAAATATTGTATTCAATCGGCTCAATATACTACAAAATACTGGACAAATTGGTGTTTTTGTGGTATATTGAGCCAAACCTGTATGCTTAATTTTCAAAAATTATTAAAAATGCGAATAGCGTTACTGGAGAGGTAATTGATGTGCGTAAATTGTTCGGTAAAAAGAGCAATGCGAGCAACGTGGCAACAAAGCATTTGATCCGTAGACATATCCCAACGATATGTCTTGTTGCTGTTGGCACATTTCTCATCACTCTCGGTGTTCTTACAATACTAAATTTTGAATTTGAGGCCGCCGCCGCACGAAACGAGTATCAAATGCTCCGGGAGGAGTTTGCAGATGTTTCTGGAAGCACTCTAGCTGTCAACGATGAGTTTTCTGATGACACCGGGGTTGCACCCTACGGCGATGAAGTGGTTTCCCATGAAGCATCGCCGATTTCAACTAATTTACGAAATTTGTCACTGGAAGAACTGGCACGAATAAATAACAACTTCATTGGTTGGATTTCTATACGAAACCTCATTGAGTACCCTGTTGTGCTGGGTAGCGATAATAACAGATATCTCAGAACAACTTTTTCGGGTGAGCGAAATTCCGCCGGGGCAATTTTTATGGACTATCGCAATCAAGATGGTTTTGATGAAGATGTCATACTTATTTATGGACATAACACAACTGATGGCACGATGTTCTCCCAGCTTGTTGGATATCTCGACCCTGCCTTTATGGAGCGAAACCCTGAGGTTATTATTACAACTCGTGCGGGCGAAACCCTTACGTTTAGAGTATTTGCCGCTAGGCAGACAAATGCTTATGACTATGCATATGCTGTTGCGCTAATTGTGCCACACAGGGCGGCAGATGTGTTTCCGAATGTTCCTGATGGTGCTTCTCAATTTATGATTTTGTCAACGTGTACTCGCGGTGGCGAGTATGATGAGCGGATAATTGTTTTCGCAGCGAGAAAATATTATTAATATAAAATTTAAAGAGCGTGGAGGACAGTTTTTATGCTAGCAAAAAACAGGGCGAATAACTCTCGAATCAGGAGGGTGATATGTGTTATCCTCGCTATGGTGATGCTTATTTCAATGGGTATCGTTGGACTGCCTCCCGCGGCACACGTTGCATATGCTGTCGACCCGGGCGGCACTACCCGTTTTGCCAACGCATTTAGTATGAGGGCGGATCCGATAACCTCAAATCGCAGGTTTGACAGAGGTCTGCAATCGGGGTATGTGTGGACTGATAAAAGTGTCAGTGTTGATAGGGCATACATTTTTGACTATCTCGGTCAGCCTGCGACCGTGCAGGGCGGCGGGCCAAATGTCGTCACTGCTGCGGGTCCCCAGGCGAATCAATTTCTTGTCACGCTCTCTGCACTGAGTCAAGCTGTTACAACTCAGGCAAACTATCTCATTCCCGCAGATACTGTGTTTGTTATTGACGTGTCCGGCAGTATGTCGGGGGTTGACTCCGGTCAAACACTTAGGCGCATTGAAATTTTGATTGATGCACTCAACGAGGCTATTGAGATACTACTCGATGCAAATCCTGACAACCGTATATCTGTTGTTGCCTATGGTGGTGCCGGAAGTGGTAATGCCAGAGTTCAAAGAGTGTTGGAACTGGGGCGCTATACACGTGGTGGAGCGTCAAATCAGTTTTTCGCACTTCCCAGCAATATAAGAGTTGATGCACAAGTGGTTGGCGGGTCAGGCGGCAGCATTAATTATTCGACTTTTGGTGTTGGTGGTTCTACGCCTACTCAATGGGGAATATTTGAAGGTTCACGTGTTTTAGAAACAGCCGCAAACCTTACAATACAGGCACGAAGTGCGGCGGATATCACCCAACCTGCTTTTGACCCCGACTCCGGTTTAGCCATAATGGTCACGCGCGTTCCAAACATTATACTTATGACCGATGGAGAGCCGACAATGGGTTGGGATAACTTCCATTTCCCTCCCGCCATTGCAAATGTACTTGATTCGTATCGCGGACCTAACGGAATTCCGATGTCAAACGCTGCTGCCCCCACCCACGGTGATGGAAGTCGCGGTGAGACGGCACTGGCACTTCTTACTGTTCTGACAGCTGCTCACAGGCGTCAAGTTGTAGAAAACCACTATCGTATTGTTGCCGCTACCGACTTGTCGGTGAACAGAGATAGTCTCGATATAGGCTTTTACACAATCAGCCTTGGTCCCGAGGGCAGAGAACTAATAGATACGGCAATGCAACCGTTCAACAGGGCAAACCCAAGTGCTGCGTACTTTGCTGACAATGCGTTTCCCAGAAGTTTGAATGTAGGCAATCTAGGGGGAGGTTATCCCTCAACTGCACCAAATACTTCGGTAGGTGCCATTTTGCGTACCTATGCCGCAGGTTTGCCTATGCCATCCGGTTATACTTTTCTTGGGCAATACAGAGAGGCTTTTAACCAGTACAGATGGAATAATGCCAGAAGTACTATAAATCTCAACAATCTTGTGGGCGCCCCGGCTCTCACTCTTAGTGAACTCGCCTATTCAGACCGCTATTTTGCTGCATCTGATTTAACTACTCTGCGAGAGGCTTTTAGAGCTATTACAGAGAGCATTAACGACAGCGGCACTCAGTATGCAGTCGTTGACGACCCGACAAATAACTTTGACGGTTTAATCACATTTTCTGATGTACTTGGTCCACATATGAGATTTGCGGGTTGGCGCGGACTGTGGCATCAACCGGCTAATATCCCGGCGGCAAACGGATATGTTTTTTCTGATATGACTGCATTAACCGGAACGCCCATTACAGTGCCGCCTGCCGGGTTTACCGGAGAGCGTTTCACTATTAGTGGACTTTCCGCATCTTGGATAGACCCAAATATTCCCATCAACCTTGATCAGTTGACATTTGACGTTCTAACAGCAACAGCCACTTTCGCATATTATGAAGAGGTTGGTAGCGGCATCACACGGCGATTGCGACAAGGAGAGCAAATCGTAAGATGGACAATCCCCTCGACTCTTATTCCTTCAATCGCTTTTGACGGAGCAGGGGTAACACCTGCTTTACCCATACGTGCGATATTTGCTGTGGAGTTGGACCAAGCAAGTGTGATAGCGGATTTGAATTCTACAGGCGGAGCAAACTTGATTGTCGACAATCCAATCAATCACTTCCCGCAAAACTATTTGACATTTGTCGCCAGCCGTTGGCTTGATTTTGGTGGGACGTATAACAACGATTCTATGGCGTTTTTTACGCCAAATTTGGGATTTGATTTTGCAACTTGGATACAAGACAGTTATCATGGAGGGCAAATTCTTGCGGTCCCTAAGTCAATGAACCGCAGTGTAACATATACGTATTCAACGCAGTACCTGTTTGATATAAGTAGAAATATTCTTATTAATTGGCTCGGCAACAATGGACGCCTTAGAATACCAACCACCGAAGTTGCAGTGACAAAGTATTGGGGTGGCGATGAGGATATGTCACATTGGCCCACTGTGTACGCTCAGCTTCGTAGCAATATTGCAAGCACAGTTGCCCCTCTGAGCATACCCGGCAGAACAGCGGCTTTAGTGACGCAGACAAATGACTTAGGCGCGCCTGTGCGTGTTCCGTGGTATAATCCGGTGGAACTTATACCATCAGAACTAATGGTCAATCCCACTTTAGCTGGTCTCAGTCACACATCGAGGGTCACTTGGCACTCTTTACCTCTTTACCAAGGCGGAACCGGAGGGACCCCAAACTGGGGGCTTACACCTGATTCGGGCGGAAATGTGCGCCACATCATATACACCATTGCTGAAACAAATTTTAACGGAGATCCTATCGTTCCACCTGCAAATACGTCTCACATCGTAGTTGTCCAACCCGAATGGATGCCGGGCACAGATACATGGAAACCTGGAGCACTTTTCAATATTGCAATACCTGAAGGAGCTTTGATGGTACTAAAGTGGTACAGAGGGCTTGCGGATAATGCAGTTGTGCCACCTCTGAATATTTATATTGATGCAGAATGGACTCCGACTTGGACGGCGACCGCAGGATGGGGACTGCCACGCACAGATACTCCACCTGAACTACCACCATTTACTATTGACAATTCTCGCACTGAACAGATAACTAGCGGTGGTTATACGAATATGATTTATCTGCTTGAAGACAGAGGCTCCGACCCGCCTGATATTTCCTCCGGTAGATTCTCTGTCCAAGAGATACCTGTTGAGGTGGATTATCATGCATTTGTAAGTGCAAGTGCGAGCGCCATAGTAAATGGCATTCTCTCCACCACATTTACAACAGAAGATATAGAATTTCCTGCCATAACCCCTTACGGCAATCTATTATTAGACCCTGGTAACCCCGATGACGGTATATTGGTCATTTTTGTCAACACCTACAGACCCATACCACCGCCACCACCACCAATACCGCCGATACCACCAAGACCTCCTCTGGTGCCACCGCCACCACCTGCACCCTGGTATCCCGGTGGGGATGGACTGCCCACAATAATTCCTCCGGCACCCGTAACACCTCAAACGGGTGTGGAAAGAAACCTGATACTACCGATAATTGCGATTACTCTTGGTGCAGTGGCCATTGTGGCAGCAGGTTTTTACGTAAAATTGAGTAAAAAAAGCAAAAAAAATAATTTTTAATGGTGACAAAGGAATATAAGTGTGCTATAATCCTCATTGTGTCTTTCCGATTAGACACATAAATGCCTTATTTTAAGGTAAATACTATATGAAAGGAGTTGATTTAACAGTGAATATAAGAATAAGGGTGATTTACTCCTAAACCGAATATCGGGTAAATGCACAAAATAGGGGTAAGTCACCCTATTCTCCCAAGCATTTCAGTTTTCGTGTGCATTTACAAAAAAGCAACTTTTATCAAGTCTTTAAAAAAGGACACGATGTAAGTCGTGTCCTTTTTCGCTGTAAGTGGCGTAATAGGTACCCAAGAAGAGAAAGAGGATTCAATGAAGTACAAAAACAGATTTTCTATGCTATTTAGTTTCACCGAGAAACTTAGGCACTTTTTCATTATTTCGATACTGGCGGCAATCGTGGCGTCATTACTGAGTTTTCTGGCTCCGCTCATAGTCGGGTTCACTGTTGACTCGGTTATCGGCGATGAGTCGTCCATGCTGCCTGCTCCGATAATGTGGATTTATGAGACATTGGGCGGTCAGTCGACTTTGGTCACGAGCCTTATCATCTGCGCTATGTTGATTGCAGTTACTGAGCTTATATCAGGATTTGCCAATTATATCTCGCGTCTCAACATGGCAAAGGGTGCGGAACGTATGATAAACAATATGCGAATCAGCCTGTTTACGCACACGCAAAATTTGCCGTTTGCTTGGCATACGAGCAATCAAACCGGCGACATCATTCAGCGGTGTACGTCCGACTCCGAGACGGTCAGGCGCTTTGTTTTCAATCAGCTCATTGAGGTTCTGCGAACTGTCATTTTGGTTGTAATTGCAATCATTATTATGTTTTCACTAAACCCAATCATGGCGACGATTGTAACGGCATTTATGCCGATTGTTGTGGTCTACACCATCATATTTTTCAGGCGTATAGGGCATAAGTTTCATGCCGCTGATGAGGCTGAGGGTCAGCTCATGATTAAGGTGCAGGAAAACCTTACGGGTGTCCGTGTTGTGCGGGCGTTCGGGCGTGAGCTCCATGAGACTGAAAAGTTTGACGAGAAGAACAAAAGCCTTGTAGATAAGTGGATTAAACTTGGCGGCACGCTTGGCGTGTACTGGGGTATCGGCGACATCGTGGCGTTTGCGCAGGCGTTTGTTGTGATTTTGGTCGGTGCCTATCTTTCATACACGAGTGATTTCACCGTTGGCGAACTACTTGTTTTCCTCGGTTACTCAAACATGCTCATGTGGCCTGTTCGCACGCTCGGCAGAATAATAAATGAGATGAGTCGTGCGGGTGTCTCACTCAAACGCATCAAAGAGATTTTCGATGCCGAAGAGGAAAAAGATGCTCCTGATGCAATCGAACCACCTATGGATCGTGATATTGAGTTTAAAAATGTGAGCTTTACCTATGATGAGCAACCTGTGCTGAAAAATGTCAACTTCACAATCAAAAGCGGCACGACTTTTGGCATTCTCGGTGCAACAGGTTCGGGTAAATCTACGCTCACATACTTACTCAACGCTCTTTACGACCTGCCCGAAGATGGCGGCAGCATCTCCATTGGCGACGTTGATGTTTCAAAAATCAAAAAGTCGTATCTCCGCCGCAATATCGGGCTTGTTTTGCAGGAACCGTTTTTGTTCTCCAAAACAATCATCGAGAATATAGACATAGCTTCACGCAAGCGTGATAAATCAAAAGTGCGTGAAAAGGCAAAAATTGCGGCTGTTGACGATAATATTGTAGAGTTTTCTAAGGGTTACGACACAATTGTCGGCGAGCGCGGTGTAACCCTCTCGGGTGGGCAAAAGCAACGTGTTGCAATAGCTCGCACTCTAATGATGAATGCTCCTGTCATGGTGTTTGACGATTCTATGTCAAACCTCGACATGGAGACAGATGCCAAAATCCGTGAGTCGCTACGCAAGGACACGCAAGGTGCGACTGTCATCTTGATTTCACACCGCATCACAACGCTGATGAAGGCAGATGTTATCATGGTGCTTGAAGATGGCGAAGTCGCCGAGATCGGCTCGCACACCGAGTTGGTAGAAAAAGACGGCATTTACCGCCGAATCTATGATTTGCAGTCCGGGTATACTCAACAGGAAGGAGTTTCCAAATAATGAAATACGAATATAAAGACGAAAAGGTAAAGGGCTTGAGCCTTGGTGTATGGAAGCGGCTCTTTCCGTATATAAAACAGCAAAAAAAGGCGTACTTTTTAGTTTCAATCAGCATGATTTTGTTCACTGCACTTACTTCGTCGTTCCCGCTGTTCACAAGTTATGCAATCAACAACTTCATCATTCCCGGTACGATGGAGGGGATTATGCCGTATGCGATTTTGTACGGAGCAATCATTGTAATCTTGGGCATTTGCACATATTTTTGGGTAAAATTGCTCAACAACATTGAGGTGAGGGTTGCGGAAAACATACGGCGCGACTGCTTTGTGCATCTGCAAAAAATTCAGGTCGCCTACCACAACACTAATTCGGTTGGTTATCTGATTGCAAGGGTTATCTCTGACACCGACCGTATCAGCAGTACTGTTTCATGGGCGTTCATGGCGGTGACCGAGGCGGCTTTTGGCATGATTTTCGGCATTATCTTCATGTTTATTCTGCGACCGAGCCTTGCTCTGCTTTTGCTTGTCATAGTGCCTGTTGCTTGGCTGATTGCTTGGTTTTTTCAACGCAAAATCATTGTCATCAGCAGAAGAACACGTGAGATTAACTCGCGCATTACAGGTGCGTACAACGAGGGTATCACAGGTTCAAAAACGTCTAAAACTCTTGTCATTGAGGATGTCAACAGCGCAGATTTTGCGGAGCTATCAAACAACATGCAGCGTGAGTCTGTGCGTGCTTCACGTCTCAATGCGATAATGCTCCCAATGGTTGCAACTGTTGGTTCAATTGCTCTTGCGATCGTGCTGTTCCGCGGCGGAATTCTCGTTGATATGGATCTACTGGACTTCGGGGTGCTTGCCGCGTTTATCTCTTACGCTATCATCATGATTGAGCCTGTCATATGGGTTTCCGGTGTTATAACGGAGATGGTTTCGGCTCAAGTTGGTGCCGAGCGTGTAACGGGGCTGTTAAATGAGGAAATTACAATCACCGACTCCCCTGAAGTTGTAGAGAAGTACGGCGATACTTTTAACCCCAAACGCGAGAACTGGGAGCCTCTTTTGGGACATATAACTTTTGATGATGTGACTTTCATGTACCCTGATGGCGATGAAAATGTCTTGGAAAACTTCACCTTGGATGTTCCCAAAGGCACAACCGTTGCAATCGTCGGTGAAACGGGTGCTGGTAAGTCTACAATGGTAAATCTCGCATGTCGTTTCTATGAGCCAACGGGTGGGCGTGTGCTTGTTGATGGTCGTGATGTTCGTGAGCGTTCTCAGCTTTGGCTCCACTCTTCACTGGGTTATGTCCTGCAAAATCCTCATCTATTTTCAGGTTCTATAATGGAAAACATCCGTTACGGCAGGCTTGATGCTACCGATGAAGAGGTCATTGCGGCAGCAAAAATTGTCTCTGCCGATACTGTTGCCGAGCGTATGCCCGACGGTTACGACACAGATGTTGGCGAGGGCGGCGACAAGCTCTCTACCGGTGAAAAGCAACTTGTTTCATTTGCTCGTGCTGTTTTAGCCAATCCTCCGATTTTTGTCTTGGACGAGGCGACTTCCAGTATCGACACCGAGACTGAGCAACTTATCCAAAATGCAATTTCCCACATGCTTGAGGGGCGCACTTCGTTTATAATTGCCCACAGGCTCTCTACTATTTCCAAGGCAGATATAATTCTTGTTGTCGAGGACGGTAAGATTGTCGAGCGCGGGACTCATGCAGAGCTCCTAAAGCAAGACGGACACTATGCCGAGTTGTATCGGGCTATGCGGCTTGATGAGGCTTCGGTGTAGGACGGTTGTTTTTCCGTTGATTGTCGCAGAGGGATGGCAATTTGCTCCGCTTTTTTCGAGCCATCGGGATCTACACCGCTGTTCTCGAAAAAAGGCTCCGCAAACTGCCATCCCTCTGCTTTGTCTTGTGGAAACAGCAACATCGGGCGACCGAGACGGTCGCCCCTACAATAGGTTTTGTGGAAACGACTACGATGAGTGGGTGGCGGCTATTTGTGCTATTACTGATTTTAGGTTGCGGGTTTGTACCAGCACTGTGCCTACTCCGCTGAATTCGTTTACGAAACCTTCGCCTGTTTTGAAGCCGAATATTCCTGATGCTACTCTAATGTCGTAGTCCAGTGTTTCGCTCCATGCCAAGGCTCTGTCATTGTCTACTATTATGCTTTTAGTGCCGTCAAGCTCAATTGGCAAGACATCTCCGCAGGAGTGAATCAAGACGGGACCGTCTCCCTCTGTTGTCATTACGAATAGTCCGCCTGTGCCCAGAAATGCACGTCCTACTGATTGCCTTTCCATTTTGTAGTTTACTTCTTCACCACATGCTAGGAATGCTCCGTCGTTTATGCGCCATTGGTTGCCGGGTTTTGCATATATTTCATGGATAACGCCGGGAATGCACGGGGCTATTGCAATTTTTGCGCCATCCATCTCGCCTTTTGCTTTGGTTATAAACATACTTTCGCCGCTTGTCATTGAACGTCCGATTGCTGAGAGTACGCCACCCAGTCCTGTTTTTCCTCTGGCGTTCAGAATACCCTCAAGTGTCACGTTTCCGCACTGGTATACCATGCTTCCTCTTTCAATCAGGATTTCCTCATCGCGGTTAAGTGTAATTTCTGCCACCGGGTTCGATTGGTTGTAGTCGATTGTGTACTTCATGATATGGCTGTTCCTTTCAGTTTGTTTATTGTCTCGAGAATAGTACAATTGCGTATGGGTTGCGCATGTTTTGGTCTAATCTTACGTGAGTTATTGCTCCGTAGCCCAGTTCTGATAGTAAGAGTAGTGCTTGGTCTGTTGTGATTTCAAAGACCATGTTCCACTCTGCGATTGTAACGCCTTCAAGCTGGTCGAACCTCTGCATTATGTACGGGAGGTCTGCGGGGGGGAATATGCCTATTATGTATGAGGCGTATGCTATGCGAGTTTCAATGAACTCCAATTCTTCTTCTGTGAGATCATCGATGTATCCGAAAAACACGTGTGGGTATGGGTATACTCCACTATCTTCAAAGGTGTAGGGGTATGGCTCGCCGCGGTATATGTATGTTTCCACTCCGTTTGCGCCGCCGCCGGGGCTTGCTTCTGCTGATGGTTCCGTCTCTTCCGGCACTGACTCTGAGCGTAAAATTAGTGCGTCGTCCGCATCATCAAATTCATCGACAAAGGATTCCATTTCCGCTTCTTCTGCTACTTCTGCCGATACACGCCATGTTTCGTCTGCATCTTCAGCCGGGGCATCAAGTGCGGCGGGAGCGGCAGGCGCCATATCGGCGGCGGCGGGTAATCCGGCGGCAAAGTCAAGCTGCTGCTCTCCGCCAATATTGCCCCAAAATTGCCACACTAGCACCACTATCGCAAGACATGCAGCAAGTGGCACAACTCTTGTCAGCACCACCTTCATGTTACTTTTCTTCTCTCTGTTTTGCCTGCTTGGGGTGACATATCCGTTTGCATTACGTCTTGAGTTTACTGCGTGGTTTTGCGCTTGGTTGTGTGCTTTAGGATATCCTTGATTATACGCTTGGTTTGTATTCCCGTGTGCAGACTCAGCGTTTATTTGAGCCATTACCAGTGATGTCAGTTCGTATGGTGGTCTGGCTGATGATTCTTCTGTGACTATTGAAATCTCACGAGAAAACGAGTAGAAGGCGGCGCAATTTTTGCATGTCAAAAGATGGGTTTCTACCTCTCGAATTTCTTCGGGCGAGGTTAGTTCCCCGTCTGCGTATGCGCTTATTGATTCTAAATATTCGGTGCAATGTTTCATTGAAATTACCGTTCCTCTCGCTCTGTGGTATGCGCCTAGTGTTTAAGTTGCAGGCTCTGCCATCATTCTGTATGACGATAATTAGCGGGGAAAGTTCCTTTTTTCACTAAAATCTCCGCTAAACTCACCCTTGCGCGGGCAATTCGTGATTTCACAGTTCCTACGCTAATCAAAAGTGTTTCGGCAATTTCCTCGTAACTCATGGAGTTTACCTCTCGCATTATCAGGACTTCGCTGTGCTTTTGCGGGAGTTCCGCTATGCTTTGTGCAATCGTTCTTCGCACTTCTTTTCGGACAAGACTATCTTCGGGAAGATCTTTCACGTCGGGTATTTCGATTGGGGCAATAGTGCCTGAATCGTCCTCGTAGTCCAGTGAAATTACATTTTCCTTTGATTTTTTTCGCAGAAAGTCAATACAGATGTTGTATGTGAGTCTGTAGAGCCAGACGGAAAATTTGCTGTCACCTCGGAAATTTTGCAGATTTCTGTACGCCTTGATGAACGCCTCTTGCGATATGTCAAGTGCGTCCTCTGCGTTTTTAGTCATTTTAAGTGCAAGATTATATACGTTTTTCTGATTGGCAACAACCAACTCTTCAAACGCATTTTTGTTTCCGTTTAATACTTGCTCTATGATAATTCGTTCGTCTTGCAAACTTTTCTCCTTTGCGCTCAGCGCAACTCACGTTTAATACCGGCAGTTATGTCGCGCAGTTCGTCTAAGGTTGTGGCTTTTGCTATGCGCTCTTTGAAATAGCCTGAATGTGATATGCCGCGCAAGTACCATGAGTAGTGCTTGCGTGCTTCCAGGCAGGCTATGTGTTCACCTTTGTGCTGTGCCGCAAGTTCAAACTGCCGCATTGCTGTGTCTGCTATTTCGGCTATTGATGGGCGGGATGGTGCTTCTTTGCCTGCGAGCAGAGCCGCACCTTCTCTGAATATCCATGGGTTCCCCATTGAACCCCTTGCAACCAGTGCAATATCTGCACCTGTGTATTTTAGTATTTTAACGGCATCTTCACCGCTCCAAATATCTCCGTTTGCAGAGACAGGCACGTTTACCGCCTTTTTGACTTCACGGATTATGTCCCAATCTGCCTTGCCTGAGTACATCTGCGTGCGGGTTCGCCCGTGTACTCCAATTGCTGAGACGCCCGCTTGCTCTGCCATTTTCCCAAACTCAACTGCGTTTACGTTGCCCTTGTCCCAACCTTTGCGAAATTTGACTGTCACGGGGCATGGTACACTTTTTACCACTGCTTCAATGATTTTCCCGGCTTTTTCGGGGTCTTTCATGAGCGCACTGCCGTCACCGCTTTTTACGATTTTTCCTACAGGGCAACCCATGTTTATGTCTATGAAGTCCGCACCTGACATCTCATAGGCAATGGGCGCTGCCTCTGCCATGCACGATATGTCACTTCCAAATATCTGCACTGCCACAGGGCTTTCACCCTCTGCGAGTTTTAGCAGGCTATGTGTTTTTTTGTCTTTGTAGACGAGGGCTTTCGCGCTCACCATCTCCGTATAGGTGAGTCCTGCCCCCATCTCACGGCAGATTGTGCGAAACGCAATGTCCGAAACACCCGCCAAAGGCGCCAGTGCTATTTTTGTGTTTATTTCTAAATTTCCAAATTTTATCATGATTTGTATTATATCATAAATAATTATTGTGTAAAGTGGGAAATGGTGTGACCTAGGGACGTATTTTTTTCATATACACCATCAGCGCGGCTACGTCTGCGGGGGATACTCCTGAAATTCTTGATGCTTGTGCCAGGTTTCTTGGCCGGATTTCGGAGAGTTTTTGCCTTGCTTCCAGGCGCAGTGCTGCTATGTCGTTATAATTGATGTTTTCGGGAATTGTTTTGTTTTCCATGCGGGAGAGTTCTGCTAATTGGCGTTGTTGGCGTTTGATGTAGCCTTCGTATTTTATGGCAATTTCTACTTGATTTTGCACTTCAGGCGTAAGGTCGGGGGCGCTGTTGTCAAGTTTTATTATTTCACCGTATGAAATCTCAGGGCGGCGGAGCAGTGCCGCTAGGTTTTGCCCTGTTGTTGCCTGCGGCATGTTGTGGTGTGCCAACAGCTCGCTTAGGTTTTCTGACGGTGGAGCGAAAGTTGTTTCGAGTCTTTTTATCTCTTTTTGAACTTGCTCATATTTATCAAGCACTTTTTGGTGCCGCTCCTTGGAGATAAGTCCGATGCGCCTGCCGAATTGCGACATTCTTATATCTGCATTGTCCTGACGGTGTAGTAGTCTATGCTCGGTGCGCGATGTCATCATGCGATATGGCTCGTTTGTGCCTTTGGTTACGAGGTCATCAATCAAAGTGCCGATGTAGCCGTCGTTTCGTGTGATTATCAGCTCCGGCTCGCCTTTTAGCTTGAGCACTGCATTCACTGCGGCGACAAAGCCTTGCACCGCCGCCTCTTCATAGCCGCTTGAGCCGTTGAACTGCCCTGCGCCGTACAGTCCTCCGATTTTCTTTGATTCGAGGGTCGGCAAAAGCTCCGTTGGGTCAATGCAGTCGTATTCTATGGCATATGCCGGGCGCATGATTTCAGCTTTTTCAAGACCGGGGATAGTATGGAGCATCTGTATTTGAACTTCCTCCGGCATGGACGATGAAAACCCTTGCAAATATAATTCTCCGGTATTTAATCCCATCGGTTCTACAAATAGTTGGTGGCGGCTTTTGTCCGCAAATCGCACTACTTTATCCTCAAACGATGGGCAATATCTTGCGCCAACTCCATCTATATTTCCTGAATGCATAGGGCTTCTGTGCAGATTTTGCCGTACAATTTCGTGGGTCGCTTCGTTTGAGTATGTGAGATAACAGATCGCTTCGTTGTATAGTGGTTCTGAGGTTTCAAACGAAAATGGCTCAGGCGGATCATCACCGTGTTGGGGTTCCATTTTTGTAAAGTCCACGCTTTGTACACTCAGTCTCGGTGGGGTTCCTGTTTTGAACCGTTGCATATTTAGCCCAAGTTCGCACAGGCGGTCTCCTAATGCATTAGCGGCAAACATACCGTCGGGACCGCCTTCGGTGATTGCCTCGCCGACTATGCATTTACTTGCAAGGTATGTGCCTGTGCAGATTATGACGGCACGCACGTTGAATGTTGCTCCTGTTTGGGTGGTTATGGAGTTTACGCCGCCCTCTACGTCAACACCGATGTCAACAATTTCGGCTTGTCGCAACGTCAAATTTTCTTGATTTTCTAACGTTTCTTTCATTAACTCTTGGTATTTTCTTCTGTCGGCTTGCGCTCTTAAGGAGTGGACTGCGGGGCCTTTTGCTCTGTTTAGCATACGAAATTGAATTCCTGCACGGTCGGCGCATTTTGCCATTTCACCGCCCAGTGCGTCCAGCTCACGCACGAGATGTCCCTTGCCTGTACCGCCAATTGCGGGGTTGCAGGGCATGTTGCCGACTGCATCTAGGTTTATCGAAAAGCAGATTGTTTTCATTCCAAGGCGCGCAGAAGCAAGCGCAGCTTCAATCCCGGCATGTCCTGCGCCAATAACCGCTATGTCATAATGCCCTGCGTTGAATTTCAAGATGTCCTCCTATAATCGTCCCCTACAGCACCTTTTGCAGATACTCACCTGTGTAGCTTTTTTTGCATTTTGTTGCGCCTTCGGGGGTGCCTTCGTATAGGATTTCTCCGCCTGCTTCGCCGCCTTCTGGGCCTAGGTCTATCAGATGGTCGGCAGTTTTTATTACGTCTAGATTGTGTTCTATTACTACTACTGTGTTTCCTGAATCTGTCAGGCGGTTTAGGACATCTACCAGCCTGTGGACATCTGCTGTGTGTAGACCTGTTGTAGGTTCGTCAAGCACGTAGAAGGTATTACCTGTGGAGCGTTTGCTTAGTTCTGTAGAGAGTTTCACTCTTTGCGCCTCACCGCCTGAGAGTGTTGTTGAGGGTTGTCCCAGCCTTATGTAGCCTAAGCCTACATCTACCAATGTCACCAGTTTTTGGCGTATTTTTGGTAGGTTTTCAAAAAACACAAGTGCTTCGTCAACTGTCATGTCAAGAACTTCGTGGATATTCTTGCCTTTGTAGCGAACTTCAAGTGTCTCTCTGTTGTATCGCTTTCCTTTGCACACATCACACGGTACGTATATGTCAGGCAAAAAGTGCATTTCAATTTTTATAAGTCCGTCGCCGGAGCATGATTCACAGCGTCCGCCACGGACATTAAAGGAGAAACGCCCTACTTTATACCCTCTGGCTTTTGCGTCTTGCGTCTGGGCAAACAGCTCACGGATATCTCCGAAAACGCCTGTGTAGGTCGCGGGGTTTGAGCGTGGGGTGCGGCCTATGGGCGATTGGTTTATGTCTATGACCTTGTCTAAAAATTCCATACCCTCTATTCCCTCGTGCTTGCCGGGGCGGACTTTTGAGCCATTTAGTCCTGATGAGAGGGATTTGAATAGTATTTCGTTGACGAGTGACGACTTGCCACTGCCTGAAACACCTGTAACTGCGGTCATCACGCCAAGTGGAAAGGCTACATTTAAGCCTTTGAGGTTGTTTTCTTCCGCGCCTTTTATCAACAGGGTCTTTCCGTTCCCTTTTCTCCGTTTCTCTGGTACGGGGATTACTTTTTTGCGGCTCAGATATCTGCCTGTAATAGATTCGTCACACGCCATGACTTCATCAGCAGTTCCTGCACATACGACTTGACCACCGTGTATTCCTGCGCCGGGTCCGATATCAACTATATAGTCGGATGCGAGCATTGTCTCTTCATCGTGCTCAACTATAAGGAGTGTATTTCCGAGATCTCGAAGCCGCTTTAGCATGTTTAGGAGCTTTATGTTGTCGCGCTGGTGCAATCCTATAGATGGTTCGTCAAGGATGTACAGCACGCCCATCAGTGATGAGCCTATCTGTGTGGCAAGGCGTATTCGTTGATTTTCCCCGCCTGAGAGTGAGCCTGCCTGACGGCTGAGTGTCAGATATTCAAGCCCGACACTTTTTAGAAACCCCAGTCGCTCCAAAATTTCTTTAAGTATGCGTGTTGCGATCATCTCGTCTTTTTCAGAAAGCTCCAGCTTTTCAACAAATTCTATTGTTCGTGTTATCGACATGTTTGTGAGTTCTGAGATGCTTATGCCGCCAACGGTAACTGCGAGCACTTCCTTTTTCAGCCTGCGCCCATCACAGTCGGGACAGGGATGCTCTGCCATGTAGTTTTCGAGTTCCCAGCGCATTGACATGCTTTGTGTCTCTTTGTAGCGGCGTTCGATATTGTTTACGACGCCTTCAAACGGTCTGACAAGCGTTCCGCTGCCGCGTTCTTTGTCAAATCTCAGTTCTAACGCTTCGCCTTTTGTGCCATAGAGTATTATATTAACTATGTTTTCGGGCAGTTCTTTTACAGGGGTTGATAGCTTGAATCTGTACTTTTTTGCCAATGCGTCAAAGTACATCTTGACAACTCCATCTTGTTTTACATTGCCCCAACCTGATGCTGAAATTGCTCCGTCTTCGATTGAGAGTAATGGATTTGAGATTATGAGTGCGGGGTCAACCCTCAGTTGTGTGCCAAGACCTGTGCAGGTGGCACATGCTCCGAACGGGTTGTTAAATGAGAAAAATCTTGGAGTCAGCTCTTCCATAGACACTCCGCAATCCTCGCAGGCGTAATTTTGCGAAAATAGTAGTTCCCGCTCCTCGCCCACTATATCAACAATCAGCAGTCCGCCTGAGAGCGCAAGAGCTGTTTCGATTGAGTCCGTGAGCCTTCGTGCCATATCTTCTTTTATGACAAGGCGGTCGATGATTACTTCGATGTTGTGTTTTTTATTCTTGTCAAGCTTTATCTCTTCAGACAGGTCGTAGATACTTCCATCGGCGCGTACACGGACATACCCGCTCTTACGGGCATCTTCAAAGACTTTTTGGTACTCACCCTTGCGCGCACGAATGACGGGTGCCATGATTTGTATTCTTGTTGCTTCGGGGAGTTTCAGCACACTGTCAACTATTTGGTCGATTGATTGTTGCTCAATCTCCTTTCCGCAGATGTGACAGTGAGGTATGCCGATTCTCGCCCAGAGGAGGCGCAGATAGTCGTATATCTCCGTGACTGTTCCAACTGTTGAGCGTGGGTTGCGGCTCGTTGTCTTTTGATCGATTGAGATTGCGGGAGACAGCCCTTCGATGTAGTCGATATCGGGTTTTTCCATCTGCCCTAAAAATTGACGCGCATATGCGGAGAGTGATTCAACATACCGTCGCTGACCCTCGGCGTAAATAGTGTCAAATGCAAGCGATGATTTTCCGCTCCCTGATATGCCGGTCATAACAACCAATTTGTCGCGTGGGATTTCTAGGTCAATGTTTTGAAGGTTGTTTTCCCGTGCACCTTTTATGTAAATATTGTTTCGCATATTAATTCAATGTATCCTTTATGGTATCATTTGGCCGTATGGCGTGACTTGGAATGTACCGCCTGTGGCGAAGAAGTGATCAAAAATCATTCTGGCGATGTCCATGACTTGTGCGCCTGAACCGCCTTTTTCTACGACTACTGCGACTGCGATTTGAGGATTGTCTGCCGGAGCGTATGCCACAAAGATTCCATCATTTACGGCGCGACCTTCAAGTTGTGCTGTGCCTGTTTTTGAACCGACCACTGTGTGGAAATCTCTGAAGCTATCTCTCGCTGTACCCAAGCCACCTATAGATGCCCTAACCATTCCCTCTTGAATGATTTCAATGTATTCAGTTTCACTGATGACGTTAAGTATTTGAGGCTCGTGTACGAATAGTGGTCCGCCTTCAAAATCTGATGGAACAACCCTGCGTAAAATCGACAGTGCATAAAGTGTTCCGCCGTTTCCGATTGTTGCGGCGTAATTTGCAAGTTGAGCCGGTGTAAAGCGATTTTCATTTTGTCCGAATGCTGTTGTCAAAACATCGCCTGCAAAGTATCCACCTCTGATTTCTCTAACCGTATCCGGGGTAGCAAGCCTTCCGGGGTTTTCCGGAAGCTGAAGTCCTGTCTCTATGCCAAGTCCGAACTCCATTGCTGTCTCTGCGAGTAAATCACCCCTAGCCTCAGCACTTCCGCCCGGAAGCCGATCGGCAACGGTAAAAAAGAAATAGTTGCACGAAACTTCGAGTGCTTGAACAATATCAAGGGTTCCATGTCCGACACCACGGGTCAGAAAAACAGCACAGTGCAGAACAAGGTCTAGTTCTTCCCATCTTGCATAGCGGCCTGTACAGTTTACCGGAGTCCATCTGCCAATGTCTAAATTTCTCAGTGCCGCAAGTGCTGTCACCATCTTAAAAGATGAGCCGGGGATAAACTGCCCGTGAATAGCTCTGTTGAGCATGGGGTTTCTCAAATCGGTGTGGAGCATAGCCCAATCCTGTGAAAGAGTTGTGATGTTAAATGTAGGATATGTCGCCGCAGAAAGAATTTCTCCTGTGTTTAAATCTAAAGCAACTACCGCACCACCGGGTATTATTTCGGGGTCCATAAGCTCACCGTAGTCATCAAGTTGCGGATTTGCAATACGGAATGCATTGATTGTCTCTATCTGTGATCTGAGTGCGTTTTCCGATGCAATTTGCAAGCCGAGGTCTATAGTTAGGTGTACGTGAGCGCCGGGCTCGGGTTCCCTTGTAGTTTCAACTGAAAGAATTGTTCCGTCTGCACTGGTTTGAACTACTCTTTCTCCCTCTCTACCGTGCAGATAGTTCTCAAAAGCTCGTTCTGCACCCATTTTCCCAACTATTGCATTCATGGGAAGTTCCCACGGATATTCCCTGAAAATTTCAAACTCATCTGCTGTCATTGGACCGACATAACCGATTATGTGAGGTGCCGCGGTTGTGTGGTATTCGCGGACAAATGTGTTTTCGGAAAAGACAGACTGGAAACCGCGTTCTTCGATGTACGCGACAAATTCTGCGCTGACATCACTTGCGAAAATGTACGGGGTTATTGTCCAGATAATTCCACGTATTTCAAGTTCATAACGAACTCCAATAATAAGCCTTGCGTCGAGTATTCCCACCGTGTAGTCTATATTGTAGTGGTTGCGTAGCCAAGATAGAAAGTCAGGTGCTGATATGTCGGGGTCGATTCCGTGAAATTCAAAATATGTATCTAGTCTGTTTCGCTGTGTTGCAGTCATATTGGTAACAAAATCAAACGGTGCGCCACGGGTTACGGGGAATGTGTCTGTGTATTGAATATCCGCATCCATTGCGGCATAAATAAGGTTTAGTATATCCTCATTAGCTCTGACTGAATTAGCTCTGACCATGTTCCACTCAATCATTATGTTGTGAGACGGTCTGCCGGAAGCAAGCAAAACACCGTTGCGGTCGTAGATGTTGCCCCTTGCTGATGCAATTGTTTCAGTTCTCCTGATGACACGGGTATGCACCTGCTCCTCACCGTCACCCCTCCATGGTTGATCCACCTGTAGGCTGTACAGGGCGTAGAGATAGAGAGATAAAAAGAGGGCTACACCGGCAAATATCATTGCAAATCTCGATGGAGTGTACATCTTTTGCATAATTATGACTATTCCTTTCATTACGTTTCAAATCACAAAATAACCATCAGAGCTTATGATTACATTGTGCGCCAATTGTTGCTATGATTCCTTTGCTTTTTGGGGTTTTTCCTTTTTGGGTCTGGCTTGCGGTCCTCGATCCGCCCGTTTCCCCAATGCGCGAACAAAAAACCAAATTGGGATAGCAACTATCAGGGAGTATGTTGTTTGAGCTATTGCCGTATTCATCAGCATCGCCAATGGTATCGGCTGAACTCCCAAAGTCACAAGCGGTGTCATTAAAAGTGGTACCATTTGAACGAATGCACATACAATAAGCACACCTATGCTTGTTAGAAGAAATGTCACAAATCCCGGTAGAAATACAGTTTCAGAGAGTAAGCCAACCGCCAATCCTATTAGGGTTAATAATACTGTGAATGATGCCGCCGGCTGATTAAATGAAATGTCACACAGTATTCCTGCAAACAGCCCCGTTATACCGCCGACATACCTACCCTCGTACAGTGCAACGCCCGCCACCGCAACGGGTAACATGAGTGGCACCAAGCCGTCCAGTCTCAGATGCGGAAATATCGCCGCTTGAAATATGTAGACAACTATCAAAAATATCGCATGTAGTATTATAGAGAATATAAGTTCCCAGCGTTTCATGTTGTGTACCTAATCCGGATTTTCAAATTCTGTGATTACGAATACAGCGTTTATTGTGCTTATGTCCAGCATGGGGCGAACTGTCGCGAATCTCCCTATGCCACTGTCATGCCTGTAGATTCCGTCTATTTCTCCCAAGATTAATCCCGCCGGAAATACCCCACCTGTGCCTGATGTGACAACAAAGTCTCCCACAAGCAGTGTAAGGTCGTCGTCAATGTTGTCTAGTATTAACAAACCGTTTCGCATGAGGGAAAAGTCTCCCCTTGCCGTGACGGAGACGGGGACGTCCGCTTCTCCTCTGCCTACAAACGCAGCCAGTGAGAACTTGGTGTCAATTATTGTGATAATTGTGGAAGTTGTCGGACCAACATCAAAAACTTGCCCAAGCAACATTCCGTGCTCCGTAGTCACTCCCATTCCGGGACGTATGTCTGAGTTTGCATAACCTCGGTTTATGATAAATGAGCTCGAAAAGTTATCACTGCCCCAACTCTGGAGTGTCGCCCTTTCAGACTCAAATTCACCATGACGCTCACGGAAGTTGAGCAAATTTCGCATCTGCCTGTTTTCCTCTGCAAGAGCGGCTGCATCTCGGTAGTCCATCTCGAGGCGTGCAATCTGTTGCAGTAATTGTTCGTTTTGAAGAGTCAGTTGCTCGTAGTCATACATTGCTGAAAAAATGTTGCCGAATGTCCTCGCTATCGTTGAAGCAAGTTCTCGCACGGGACGGGTTACGACGTTTGCCGCACCTGTGACAGGGTCTTGCGTGTTGAGTGCATTTACAGATATAATTGTAATAATTGCAATCAGAAAAGCTGCCCCTGCTATTGTTATTGTTTGCTTATTCAAAATTGTTTTCATTATAATGACCATACCTTTCAGCAATTTCCGGAGCACAAAATTCTCTATTACATGACTCCGTCAATCTCTTTGAAATATACTCCTCGGGTGTAGCTGAGTGGTGCATAGTTTCCCTCGCCTTTATACCTTTTTGTAACGGCAACGCATTCTATCGCATTTTCTGTTGTAAAACTCAGCCTTTGCGCCCAGAGTCCGAGACTTGAGAAGCTCTTGTATTTGTCTGCCATGAAAAGTTTTTTTGGACTCAGCAGAACATTTCTGCACCCAAACTCTGCGATGACCGGATATTGCGCTCCCTGCTTACCCACAATTCCCGTAAAACTATCGCATGTACACGCTTCTGTGCAGTTTCTTACAATGCAGTTTTCTGTGTACATTAAGGGGAGGCGTCCGTATGTTATAAGCTCCAAGTCGAGCGACTTGACGAGTGTGCGGATTTCAGTGAGTGGCATTTCAAACGAGATGGTTGCGGATTTCAACCCTAAAAGGTTCAGCGCATAGAGTGTTTCCGAGTTGTATACATTGAGTCCAAAGTCACCTCGAACGGACATTCCATGCCCTTTTGCAAACTGAATATGCCCTATATTTGAGACAAGTGCTTGCTTAACTCCGAGTGAGTTTGCTTTATCGAGCAGCTTGGCAACATTTTTCTTTTCATCGTCGTGGATTATACGCGGCAAAGTTACCGCAACCTCTATTATACCATTATCTACTATATTTCGCAAGACTGGCGACTCATAATCCAGTTCTGCTATCGGAATGTATATCAGTTTAGGTGCTAAACTTTCAAGCTCTGCTGATAGTTGGTCGGATTTTGTCACAGAAATCGTGAGTTCCGGAGGGTATGGGTCGAGAAGTGGAACTATAGATTCATTCTCATCTACTGAACCCACATAAATTCCTCCGTTTGGTACAAATTCACCCTCAACACGCATCGATACGGGCTTTCGTTGCTCCAATATTTCTGCAAACAGTTCGAGGCGCATGTCTGTAAATTCTTCGGGCGGGAGCGTTAAACCCGATTCAACCGTTCCCTTTACACCCTTGCATATGAATGGTGTGCCGTGTGTTTTGTGGAGTTGCGTGCTTAAATCAGTTATTGTGAGTTCTTTTTCCTTGTGGAAACTCTGCTCAGGTACAAGCCCATATGCCACTGCCGTGTTGCCTCTATCGTCTGCGGCGGCAATTTTAGCTTGCTCTCCGCGACTGATTGACCCGACGAATCGAACAGGTATCCGCTGAAATTCGCCATTTAGGTAACTCTTGCGAGTTAGGGAAAATAGTTTTGTGTCCGCTTTTTCTTCCATTTCACGCAGCCCCAACGCTTCAGGACCTTTTCTCCCCGTGTAGTATCTATCGGAGAATCCCTGCCTTGAAAATGCAGTTTTTAACATATTCATGCTCTCTTGTGACGGCGACCTCCCACTGTGTGCCGCTCTGGAAAATACCCCCGTGACCAATGCAGTGAATTCGGGGCGTTCGCTACGACCTTCGATTCTTACCGCTTTGACTCCTATGGATTCAATGTCCGCGAGATAGCGAACCAGACATGTGTCTTTCAGGCTAAGTGGGTGGGTTATCTCGTGCCCTGCCCAGCTGTAATTTTCTCTGCATGGCTCACCGCAACGCCCCATGGCGTCAGAGCTGTCCCCCTGCATTGCACTCATATAACACTGACCTGTATAGCTCATACATGTTTCACCATGTACGTAAATTTCGATTTCAATCGGCGAGTGTTTGCATATGTGGTATATCTTTTTGCGAGTCAACTCAATGGAGAGCGTGACCCGCGAAAAGCCCATAGCCGCCGCCATTTTGACGCCTTCAAGGTTATGGATCCCCAAACGTGAACTTGCAAATACCGGTACTTCCGGCACCGCCTGCCGCACCGCCCGCATAACACCTAAGTCGGAGACTATGATTGCGTCAACACCAAAACGTGATGCCTCTTTAACTTGGTGGGCTATAATCGGCAGTTCTATGTCCGGGACGTGGTTGTCGAGAGCAAGATATGCTTTAACGCCGCGTATTCGGCAATATTCAAGCGCACGACCAAATTCGTTAGTCGTAAAATTCTCAGCATTTAGACAGCTATTCCACTGTTTAAGTCCAAGATATATAGCATCTGTACCGTTCTGAACGGCTGCAATAACACCCTCGGGAGAGCCCGCAGGGGATAGTAGTTCGAGCACAAATTTCACCTTACCCAACTTGATTGGTTACAAATAGTAACATAGTATATCATATAATTACGAAAAATGCTAGTGTTAGTGTTGAAAAATTTTCTTGCGTTTTTGTTTTGTTTGTGCTAACATGTCAGGGCGTGAAATGTGCGCCCGTAGCTCAGCTGGATAGAGCGTCTGGCTACGGACCAGAAGGTCAGGGATTCGAATTCTCTCGGGCGTGCCAAGTCTTAGAGCCACAACGGTTCTAAGACTTTTTCTTTATTTTTATTGACATGTTTGAATTGTTGACTTATAGTCTTAAAGTGGTCTTGAAAGTCAAGAAGGAAGGAAAAACCATTCTCATGACACTCAACATTGTGCTTTTAGAACCTCAGATTCCACAGAATGTGGGGAATATTGCCAGAACTTGTGCTGTTACAGGGGTTAGGCTTCATTTGGTTGAGCCTATGGGTTTTACTATTGATGATAAGAAACTCAAGCGAGCGGGGCTTGATTATTGGCATTTGCTTGATATCACACATTATGATGGTATCTCGGAATTTTTCCGGGCTGTTACTGATGGGGTTTTGGCGGGCGATGATGATGGGGCTCCCGATACGTCACCCGATACGTCGGCGTTCAATTTTTATTTTTTTGAAACTAGGCTTGGGCGTGTCTATACAAAGCCAAAGTATGAGGATAGTGTGTACCTCTTTTTTGGCAGTGAGACTGTGGGAATAGATAAAAATTTGCTTGACAAGAACCCTGACCAGTGTGTCCACATTCCTATGATGGAGAATTCCCGAAGCATGAACCTGTCAAGCACTGTTGCCATCGGCGTTTTTGAAGTGTTGCGCCAATGGAACTTTCCTGATTTGTTATCACAGAACCAAGACTCGTAGCTCGTTTAGAAATGATTTGCTTATGTCAAACATTCCGGGGAAAACTTCGGTTTCAATTGCTATAAATGAGCATTTTTCGTCAAGGTGATCTTTGAAGATATCAAGCACTTTCTCAATTTGGCTTTCGTCACTTTGGCGGCATAGAAAAACGCCTGCGGGAATGGTTAAGCGCTCTTCAAACTCAAATTCGTCCGGTATTTCCACAAACGCATAGCGTTCTAGCTTATTTCCGTTATAATTGCACAAAAATCCGTATTCCAAGAGTTCATTGCTATGCTCGTATTCGGAGTCGCTTTCTATTTCGGGCATATCGTTGAATAACTTTGCTATTTGGAGTGGGTCGGCGGTGTCAAAGCTTTTATCATATGGTAAGACATAGCAGTATTCTTGCGGTAGCTCCCTTTTGTATATCTCGTGCATGGGATATTGCTCCTGTATGCCGATTTTTTCTTCTAAAAGTTCTATGAATTTCAGTCCTTTTTCGAGTGCATTTATCTTTTTTACTGTAACTTCTTTTCCGTAAGCGAAAAGAGGTTTTGAGTCTATTATGCCGTCCTCACCTATGAAGGTGGATAGTTTTTTTAGCGGAATGTCGAGTTCTACTGCAAGAGAAATCAAAAACACCATATTTGTCTGGTTGAAATTGTAATAGCGGTAAAGCGAATCAGGGTCAACGTAGGCAGGCTTTAGTATGCCTATACGCTCATAATAGCGCAAAGCCTTTATGCTTACGCCTGTAAATTTTGATATATCCCCTATTGATAATAGTCCGGACTTTTTGCTCACGCTTCCACCGCCTTTTTCATCAGCTTTATCATACCATAAAAGCCTTAAAACATCAAAAGAACTGGAAAAGTTAAAATATTTTCAAAAAAGCCTTGACTCTGCCCCTAGGGGATAGTGTATGGTAGCAACTTGTGAGATAAATAATGAGAGGATAGGTCATAAGTTTGAATAAATTCAAACTTACGGGAGAATGTGCGATTTGCTCGCCCTGCGGGCAACCGCAAATGATGCACAATATGACCATACCTTCTTATGGTCGTTTGTAAGTTAAAATGCACTTGAAAGGATAGGTCATAATAATGCTCGGATTATTCAGGCAGGCGCGGCTTGGGAAACTTAACGTGTTTTTGCTACTTGTATTCATTATATTTCAGATGGGCGGCACATTACTTCTTCCGACACTCACTGCAAACATCATTAACTATGGTGTCGTGATGGAAGATATGGACTATGTGTTTTCTACCGGTGCGCTTATGATTGGTGTTGCTGTGCTGACGGGGCTTTTTTCCATATTGTCTACATGGTATGGAACGGAGGTCGCTACACGATTTGCAAAAAACACCCGCAAGCGTCTGTTTGACCATACTCAAAAACTCAGTTATCAGGACTACAAAAAATTCTCCACAAGCTCTCTCATAACCAGAGCAACCAACGATATTGAGCAACTTCAAAATACGCTCGCAATGTGTTTCGACATGCTTGTACCTGTGCCTTTTGTGGTTATTATCGGTATGATGCTTGCGTTTAGCAGAGATGGCTATATGGCACTGATTGTTTTTGTGTCGTCATTTCTTATGGTTGCGGTATTTGCAATTGTGGCAAAAAGAGTTTTACCTATCTTCTCTAAGGTTCAGCTCGGCTTGGACAAAGTAAATGATACTGTTAAGCAATACATCACAGGAATCAGAGTTGTCAGAGCGTTTAACCGCACTAAGCTTGAAACTGAGCGCATGGACGAATCTTTTTCGAGTTATGCGAAGCTGAACATAAAAATTAATCGCGTGTTTGCTGTTATAATGCCTTTGATTACACTGTTTTTCTCAATTTGCAGTGTTGCTATCGTCTGGTTTGGCGGACATAGAATTCAAACAGGTGATATGCAAATTGGAGATATCACGGCGATTATAGAATACTCCATGAATATTCTGATGTACCTCGTGATGGGTGTTTTTGCAGTCGTTATGCTCCCCAGGGCAATTGTGTGTGCACAGCGTGTTAAGGAAGTGCTGGAACATAGACCTGAGATAAAGGACGGGAAAGCGAGTGTCCGAAATGGCAGTAAGTTATGCCTTGAATTTAAAAATGTCGGATTTCGATATCACGATGCGGAAAACCCTGTGCTCCACAACATAAACTTCACCTGCGAGGAGGGTACGACCACGGCTATTATCGGTGGTACGGGCTCCGGTAAGTCCACCATTGCCAGGATGATTCCCCGCCTGCTCGATGCAACATCGGGGCAAATTCTGCTAAATGGTGTGAATATAAAGGAACTATCGCAGGAAGAGGAGCGCAGGCATATAGGTTTTGTGCCGCAAAAAGCGTTTTTGTTCAGCGGAACTATTGCGGATAATCTGCGGCATGGCAACGAAAATGCAACTCTGCGAGATATGAAGCGTGCCGCTATCGTGGCTCAGGCAGATGATTTTATTAACGAAATGCCCGATAAGTATGAGCATATTGTCGCTCAAGGGGGACGCAACCTCTCGGGCGGACAACGCCAGCGTGTCAGTATTGCGCGGATGCTTGTTAAAGAGCCTGATGTTTACGTCTTTGATGATAGTTTTTCTGCGCTTGATTTCAAAACGGATGCCGCACTTCGCATGGCTCTCAAGGGCGTTACGCAAAATGCCATAGTGATAAATATTGCTCAGCGCATAAGCACAATCAGAGACTGCGACCAAATTATTGTGCTTGACGAAGGCAAAATCGTGGGTAAAGGCAAGCATGAGCAGCTTATGCAAGATTGCGATGTCTACAGAGAAATCGCCTTCTCACAACTTAGCGAGGAGGAACTAAAAGGTTGAATAAATTCAACCTTTTAACGGGAGAATGTGCGATTTGCTCGCCCTTCGGGCAACCGCAAATGATGCACAATATGACCATACCTTTTAGATGGTCGTTGTGTAACTCAAAATACTATGAAAGGTATGGTCATAATCATGAGCGACAACTATAGTTTAAATGACGACAACAAAACAGTTGATGTGCTGGGTGATGTTGGCGAAGGGATGTCTACTGAGAAGGCTAAGAATCGCAGCAAAACTTTGGGGCGTTTGGTTCTTGCGCTGAAACCTCAGCGTTGGCAGCTTATTGCGGCGTTTATATTCGCAGTTGCGGGAGTGCTTCTCACGCTTTGGGCTCCACAAATTTTCGCAGACTCAATAAATGTGATTTTTGATGGTATTGCACCTGCAATCTTTAGTTTTGGGCCTATCGACATCAGTTTTGTGAGGCTCGGCGAATATGTCCTGCTCCTTATTGGCATCTACTTGATAAGTTCGGTGTTCACCTATTATCAAGAGCGGATAATGGCTTCTATAGCTCAAAAGTTGGTGCTTTCACTGCGTGAACAAGTCAGTGCAAAGCTTGCAAAGGTTCCGCTCAAATTCTACGACACCCATAAAAAAGGTGAAATTCTGAGCCGTGTTACAAACGACCTTGAGAGGGTAAATGAAATTATGCAAAGCGCAATAATGCGCCTGTTTACATCGTTTATCACCATTGTCGGCGCAGTAATTATGATGTTTCGAATCAATTGGATTTTAACTTTGGTTGCTGTCGGCTCAATCTTCGTTGGGCTAATAATAACTGTAATCGTGAGTATGATTAGCGGTCCGCTGTTTTCTAACCGTCAGCGTTCGCTCGGTGTTTTTAACTCACGTATCGAGGAATATTTTTCCGGTCAGGTTGAAATCAAGGCATTTACGCTTGAAAAAAGTGCAAAAGCTAACACACATGACGCCATTGACCAGCTCTACAAAGATGACAAAAAAGCTCAGTTTATAATGATGGTAATTATGCCTATCATGCGCCTTTTTAACCATGTTGGTTATGTAATTATAGCCGCACTCGGTGGATACTTTGTAATAAACGGGCGAATTTCTATCGGTCAGATTCTTTCATTTTTCCAGTATGTTCAAATGTCGCAGGAGCCACTTTCGGAAGCGAGTTTTGTTTTAAACTCCCTGCAATCTGCAATAGCTTCGGCGGAGCGTGTGTTTGAGCTTATAGATGAGGAAGAGGATGTGCCTGACGTGGCTATGCCAAAGAGCATCAAAAAGCCCAAAGGTCATATTGCTTTTGAAAATGTGCAGTTTGGATATGGGAAAGACCTTTTGATGGATGGTGTCAATTTTGAGGTTAAGCCGGGGCAGAAGGTGGCAATCGTCGGCCCGACGGGTGCCGGAAAGACTACTCTTGTCAATTTGCTGATGCGCTTTTATGAGATTAGCGGTGGCGTGATCAGGGTTGACGGTGTGGATATTACACATATGAAAAGACGTTACTTGCGCTCGCTGTTTGGCATGGTTCTTCAAGATTCATGGATTTTTGACGGCACAATAAGTGAAAACATCGCTTATGGCAAGTATAAAGCGTCGAGTTCTGAGATTGTAAAGGCAGCACGCATGGCTAGGGCGGATTATTTCATACGGACTCTGCCCGAGGGGTATGATACGGTATTTAGCGATGAAAATGCAAATCTCTCGCAAGGCGAAAAACAACTTCTCTGTATCGCTCGATGCATCGCCGCCTCTCCCACATTTTTATTGCTCGATGAAGCGACTTCCAGCGTTGACACGAGAACGGAGCTTCATATCCAAGAGGCGATGGACCACCTGATGCGAGGGCGCACGAGCTTTATAATAGCCCACCGCCTGTCCACAATTAAAAACGCTGATTTAATACTCGTCATGGACAGCGGCAATATCGTGGAAACAGGCAGTCACGAATCACTCCTTAAGCAAGGTGGTTTTTATAGCGAAATTTATAACAGCCAGTTTGCGGGATAATAATAGTAGTAAGTATCGGAGGTAAACTATGTTTCAAATAGATTTAAAAAGCCGTAAGGCTGTATTTGATCAGATTGTGGATAATTTTAAGAGGCTCATTTCATCGGGGGTGCTCAGTCCCGGTGAATATTTGCCTGGTGTTAAGGAGATGGCTAAAACTCTGACTGTGAATCCCAACACCATTCAGAAGGCCTACTTTGAGCTGGAGCACCAAAATTTTCTCAGGACGGAAGACGGGAAGGATTGGAGCGTTTTTTCGGATGCTGATTCCGAAGAGACAACGAACGAGCATGAGGCTGTTTCTGCTTTATATGGACGTATTCATGCTGATATTCAGGAGCTGATTGCCCGTGGTGAAGTGAGAGAAGATATCGGCAAATTGCTTGGCATGGGTAAAGATGCATATATTCAAGTCGAGGGTGTCACTAAGAAGTTTGAGAGCATAACCGCTCTTGACGGGCTGAATCTCAATGTGAAAAAGGGTTCTATCTATGGGCTTGTCGGTGTGAATGGGTCGGGTAAAACTACCACACTAAAGCTCCTCGCGGGGGCTATCAGTCCTGATGAAGGGCTGGCTCGAATCGACAGTATGCCTTGTGCGCCAAACGAGCATGGAAAAATTGTCGGATATATGCAGGAAGATATGTATTTTCTGCCTGACTACACTCTTAAAATGCTTAAATCATTTATTGCCGATAAGTATAAAAGCACTTGGAATGAGGGGCGTTTTAATGAGCTTGCGGAACTTTTTGGTTTGACTGATTTGAACGCAAACCGTCCTTTGACCACGTTTTCAAGAGGGATGCAAAAGCAGGCGGGGTTTGCTCTTGCAATTTCTTCAACACCTGATGTACTTCTTTTAGATGAGACCATTGATGGGTTTGACCCGATTGTACGCAAGCAGGTCTTTAAATTTATTATTGAGGATATTTCGAGCAGAGACATGACCGTCATTATCACTTCTCACAATATGCGGGAGCTTGATGGTTTTTGCGACACGATTGGTATACTTAAAAACGGTCATATGATTTTGGAGCGTGACCTCGATGATTTGCGGCGTAATGTGCACAAACTGCAAGTTGCGTTTCCGCCTGAATTTTTGCTCAAAAACTTCCCATATGACGGGCTTGAGGTTTTACATATGGAAGAGATGGGGAGTATGGATATTTTGGTCGTGCGTGGTGATAAAGAGGAAATTGCCGCCCACATCAGAGGTTATGAGCCACTTGTATACGACCATCTGCCAATGACTTTGGAAGAAATCTTTATCTATGAAACGGAGGGTGAAAGAGAATGATTAGCAGAGCTTTAATGAAGGAACAGTTTAAGCGAACTTCAATCATAATGGTACTAGCGCTTATAGGGCTTACGCTGTTTGTTTTAATGCCGACTATTTTCCCTACAGATAACACACCCGAACGAGCGCAGGGTATGCTCGACTTGCTTGCAATGCGCAACCCTGTGATGCTTGCGGCTACAATTATTTTACCGTTTGCCGCGGCAATGTTGAATTTTTCATATCTGTTTGACTCAAAAAAATCAGCGGCTTACTACGAGCTGTCCGACAACAAGAGCCAACTTTTTTGGACGAGCTCTATAACGGGACTGATTTACATTATTTTACCGCTTTTGTTTTTTAGTCTACTGCTCTTAATCCGTGTGCGTTTTCCCGTGCCGCTCCCTTTGGGCGAGTATGCTCTCTGCTTCCCTGCGGATTTGTTTTCCCGTGAGGTTGTTTCAAACGGTATCATCAACACCTTTGGTACGGTTTTTTCGTTTTTCCTGCGTGCCGTGGTGACCAGCTTTTTTGCGTATGCGCTTTGGTTGTTTGCTTTTTCGGTGAGTAGTCGGTGGGTTATTTCTGCGCTTGTTTTCGTGTTGGTTCTGATTTTGCCGATTTTAGTTTTTCAGCTTGGAGTTGCTATTGCTTCGACTTATGTTTTTGGTTTTTATCCTGCAAATGTTGTGGGTGCCGAGGTTATCGCCGCTTACTCCAGTCCTTTCGTCTGGTCTTTAAACTGGGGCGAGGCTAATCAGGGAGTCTTTTTCCTCATTTATATTGGCATTTCAATAGTTCTGATGGGGCTTGCCGCTACCTTTTTTGCAAGCCGAAAAATAGAAAAATCTGAAAAGCCTATTGTCTTTTCGGGTGTTAAGAATCTGATCGTTTTTATTCTTTCAATTTGGGGCATGGTTGCTATGGGTGGGTTTATGATGACTCTTGTGACAGGGCGGTGGTTTTTGTACTACGGTTTCGTGCTTGGTTTTGCTCTCGCTTTTATAGTTTCTCAAATGGTTTTTGAGGGAAAATTTAATGTCACTTCAAAGATAAAGTGGATAATGCCGCTCGCAGGTGTTGTTGCAGTGCTCTATGGTATTTTATTACTTGTCACCATGTTTGGTGTGCGCGGGTTTGTTGTAGATGTGCCTCGTGTTGACAGAGTTTCAGGAGTTCATATCAGCTTTGATGGTTTCATGGAAGATGACATGGATTTTTCACGAGATAGTGATACTATAAATAACGCTGTCGCTCTTCACAGGCAGATTGCAGATACCATCGACTTCAGAACCGACCTCACCCGCAGCCAGCGCGACGATATGCGTAGCTCCGATATCAGAGACCACAACCGAGACAGGCGTGATGTTCGAAACGATATGCGTGATGCGTTCTGGGAGTCTATCACGGGCGGCGGCGAGCAGTTCACGGCAAACGGTGGCCGGCATCTGTATTTGACTTATTTGCTTACTGATGGGAGCCGGGTTTATCGGCGTTATGCGCTTTCCGGGGCGTTTTTGCTTGAGATTGGCTGACAAGACAGGGGGACGGTTCCTCTGTCTGGACGGAGGACCGTCCCCCTGTCTTTTTGGTTTCTTTTGCGGTTGGTTGTCGCAGACAAAAGGTATAAAAAATATTAGCACCACTCAGCCGCCTCTTTGCCACCAGTGCATATGGTTTTGCTGGTACGCCATATTTCTTATGCTGGTCTTTCTCATGTCGGTCGGGATGCTAATATTTTTTATACCTTTTGCCTACTTTGCTTTTAGCGATTTTCATATCGCCATTATACTACAAATATGGTATTATACAATTATAATTTTCGAAAAGGGTGGACGGTTTTATGGGACAATTCTTTGAGCTTGTTTTGCCTTATCTTCAGATTGCGGGTGCTTCTGCGGCTGTTTATGTTTTTTTGATTGTGGCTATTCGGCTGTTTGGGAAGAGGGAGTTTTCTCAGCTTTCTACGTTTGATATTATTTTTATTTTGCTTATAAGTAACGCTGTTCAGCATTCTATGCTTGCCGCCAATGCTACTTTTGTGGGTGGGATTGTTTCTGCCATCGCTCTTTTTATTGTGAACTTTATTTTTAAAAACATCATCTACAAAGTCCCGCAACTCTCTGGGTGGTTGCAAGGGCATCCGCTCATGCTTGTCTATGAGGGGCAGCCTATTAGGGAGAATCTTGAAAAGGCCAAGATTAGTTATTTTGAGCTTGAGGGCGTTATCCGTGAGCATGGCGTGATGGATATCAAGGATGTCAGCCTTGCGGTGCTTGAGGCAAATGGGGTTATCAGCGTTGTTGAGCGTGACGATGAGGGGAACTTGGCAAGGAAAACTCGTGAGACTGATGCTTAACTGTCTTTGCACTCTGCACCATCTCCCAAGCGGTTTTTACAAATGTTCCCATGCGGTTTCCTTCTCCGGTAAGAGCCAGTCTTTGGGGATTATGCAAATTAAATTACTAAAATTCTACCTCATGCCGATTAAATCCCGTATACTCATTTGTGACTGGATTATATGCTGTACAATGCAAACGCCCAAAGGCGTTCCATATGGAATCAAAAATTGGTTTCATGATTTCTCCTGAACTTGCATTAAGTTCATCCACCAGAATAGGGGGGGTGCAACTATAGGGTTGTCTAATGTTACTCTAGGAAAACGATATCCGCCAAATCCTCTTGGTAATGAGTATCCATGCCCATTCAAGATAGCGCATGAGATTATCACAGGCGATGAAATGCCAAGCTCACTAAAAAAAAGATTTGATCCCATCTGTCAAAGGGATACTAAACCTGACTAAATCGGAGCTTGATACGACGTCATATGGCTCGCTTGGATTTCTGTTCTCATTCTTGTATTTAGGAAAAAAATAATCTGTTGTAGCCATTTCGACGATACCATTAATTTTATGATGTATGTGGGTTGAATACATGTCCGTGCAATACCCTGCGATTACCCCATCAACAACGATTCTGCGTTGAAAGGAATTGCTAATATTCCTAAGGTGTGTTTCGGTTGAGTTGGGCTGCTCAATACAGTGGCTAATTTGTTTTATTGAATGCTGTGCTTGAGTTCCTCGAAATGCACTTATCGGAATGTAATGTAGCACAAAAATTGGCATGTCTGCTATAAGCCCATTCCCTCTACACGATAACGCTACCAACCTTTCCGCGACGTAAGAATGTACTTCCTTAATCATAGTATGTGATAATGTAAACGCTGTCCGAAGTTCAGCAACATCCATTGGGTATTTTCCTGCGGAATTTCTTGCGTAGAATTTATTATCCGTCCTCACCCTATGGGGGAAGGAATAACTCGGTCTGACTCTGATAATGAAAATATAATCAGAGTCAGATATATGCAATGGTAGTAGAGGACTAAATTCAACCTCAGAAACCCTTGGCTCAACTGAATCGCGTAACATATTTTCGATTTTTTGTATCAACTCGTCTCTATTATCTATACTTATTCCAGCGATTGAAATAGGAATATTAGTAGAGGAATCCTCCTTTATTCCATATATAATGTCTCCACCATCGGAATTAGCGAAAGAAGTAAGATCGGCAAGAAATTCTTTCTTTTCATCGCGCGATGAAATTGTTAGTTCACTTTTATACTCCAAATTTCTGCCTTCAGGAACTTCATTAGCAATCAAATCATTGATGTCATTTAATGTAACATCAGTCAGTTTTTTCGACAGCACACAGCATCCCCCCTATAAATAATTAACACGTCTTTTTATATTCTTTTCACATTATATTTGTGATTTTTCTCTGCTCAAAATTAACAGAGTCATTGCATCTTCGCTTTCCAGCATAGGCATACTCTTTTTATGCAACCATAGAATATCTGCCATACGTGCCAATAAAAGAAGAGGCTCAATATCATCTATAATTTTTTTGACATTATTGGTGATTTTCATAAATAATTCCAATCTTAGCAGTTATCAGTGAATCATTTTGGCTAGTTTTATATTTTGACCAAGGAGCATCGCATTATAGCTGTTCTCTGACATCTATAAAAGCAACAATGAATCGAAAAGCCAGATTTGCCAATTAGGTTATCACAGTTTCATAATAAATGCTACTGTAAACTTGGTCACGACCGTTAAAAAGGTATTAAGCGCATTAACACAGAAACAATCAAAATTGACACTGTGTGACATTCTTAGAGATAAATGGTAAAATGAATGAAACACTTCAGATTGTGGAGCGAGACATATTTTTATATAGAAGGATGAGGTAAATTCTAATGAACAACTTACTACATGAAATCACAAACTGTCCAAATATCGAGAAAGCAAGACTTGATGCGAACCACCCATGCCACAAAATTGTAAATACACAGCCTCGCGACAACTTTCAGTTGCCTGAACCTTGGAATGGCAACATTGTTGATGCTCCCATTTTATTTATATCATCAAACCCTTCTTTTGATGATAATGAATATTACCCAACAACTGAATGGAAAAAAGAAGTAATTGAGGATTTTTTTTGTAAATCGGTTTCAAGGAAAAATCGACACTTGGGTTAAAAATAATCGTTATATACTATTAGAAAATGGTGAGCATAGAAAAAATCATGTGCCATTCTGGTCTTTTGTTGGCAACCGAGCTGAAGAACTGTTAAACAGACCTCCTGCATATGGAGTTGATTTCGCAATCACTGAGGTTGTTCATTGCAAGTCACGTAAAGAAGAAGGAGTAAAAAAGGCAACAAGTGTCGAATGTTCAAACCTTTATCTTGATAAAATACTTAACCTCAGCAATGCAAAAGTAATAATCATTATAGGGAGCGTTGCTAGAAACCAAATTGGAAAAGCTCTAGCATTAGCTGATGGTGTCCATTACCACATAAAAAACATCAACAGTATCAAAAGGTCCATTGTTTGCCTTCCACATCCGAGTTCATTTGGTGGGGAGAAACACATATTTGAAAGGGTGTCTGAAGAGGAAATGAAACATTTACAAAGCCTTTTATATGAATAAACCGCACTATCCACTGTGCAAATGTCCACTGCCATCTTTTGTTTTACAAAGCGAGAGAATTATGATAGAATGCCATGACTTTATGGAAAAATGGTACTCTCATTATGAACTCGCCCACTTTTAGACTATACGTTGACGAAAATGGAAACTATAACCTACGTGAAGATCTTACGAACAACAGTAATCGTTTCCTGTGCCTTACAGGCATTATTATGAGGATAGCGGAACACGAATTGCTTGAAAAAGAGTTAAATGCGTTAAAAATACGTTACTTTGGTTCTGATGAAGTCATTTTGCATCGGCGTGAAATTGTGGCTGGCAAGCCACCGTTTGAAGCATTAAATGATTGCGACGCAAGGCAGAATTTTAATGCTGATTTGCTCAAAATAATGTCCGATATAGATTACGTTACGATATCAATTGTTATTGATAAAAAGGCTCTTGTTGATAAATATACAATAATCAAGGCGCAAGACCCCTATGCACTGGCACTAGAATACCTAATGCAACGTTACCAATACTGGTTGCAACATTATGGAAAACAGCATGGGGCTGTCCTCGGTGATATTATGGCTGAATCGAGAGGTGGCAACGAAGATAGGATCACCAAGGAAACGCACACGCTCATTTACGAGGGTAAAGGTTATAATCGGCTTAAAGGCGCACATAACTTTTTGTCTTCAAAAGAGATAAAGCTACGAAAGAAGAAAGCGAATGTTGCAGGATTGCAGTTTGTTGATTTAATTTCACATCCGGCGAGACGGCATATACTCTCTGAAAACAATCTTGCAAGTGATATCAAGTCTACTTCATTCGAGCAAAAGGTCGTTGAAATACTTGTAAGAAACAAGTTCCGCCGTAAAGATAGTGGCGAAATTGATGGATATGGGACAGTATTTTTTCCAAAGTAAAAAGCGGCTCTTTATACGAACCGCTCCGAGTGCAAGCACCCCACCTCCAAGTGAACTTGGATTAACTATATTCTACCACATTTTTTCATTTTGTAAAGCATTTTTGAAAAAATAATTTAGGCGCAGTGCGACTGTGCCGACAATAGAAATCTGCGCTCTGCACCAAGACAAGACAGAGGGATTGTTCCCCTGTCTTGTGTCTTGTTGTTGCATGTTTTACTTCCTAGTACTCAAAACTTCTTTCTCGTACTTTTGCACTTCCGGTAACCAATTTCCGTCTTGTGGTACTTTTTGGGTTTCGCAGTATTTTGCCCATACTGTGCCGAATGGTAGGGTTTTTGTGTCTTCCATTAGTGCCATTACTGTTGTGAAGTCGCCTTGTTCTTGTGCAACTTTTAGTTTGTCGTGTGGTATTAATAGTGCGTTTAGTAGTGATTTTTGTACGCTTCTTGTGCCTACAGTCCAAGCAGCTATGCGGTTTATTGATGCGTCGAAGAAGTCTAATCCTATCAGCACTTTATCAAGTGCATCATTTCTTACTATTTCTTTGCATATTTCTCTTGTGTCGTCGTCAAACAGAACTACGTGGTCGCTGTCCCATCTTACCGGGCGTGTTATGTGGAGTGGTATTTTGTCAAAGAAACATAGTAGTGATGGTATTTTGTCTGCTGTACTTTCTGTTGGGTGATAGTGTCCGTTGTCTAGTAGGGTGTATACGCCGGGGTTACTTAGGGAGTATGCCAGATAGAACTCGTTTGAGCCTACTGTGTAGCTTTCGACTCCTATGCCGAATAGTTTGCTTTCAACACAGTCTATTACATTTTCAAGTTTTTCTTCAAAGATTTGATCCAGTGAGTCTTTTAGTCTCATTCTTGGTGCTTTGCGGTCGGCGGGCATGTCTTTTATGCCGTCGGGTATCCAGAGATTGCAGAGGACTTTGTCGCCCATCGCCTCGCCTATGGCGTTTGATATTCTTCTGCTACGCTTGCAGTGTTCTATCCAGAAACTACGCACTTTGTCGTCAGGGCTTGATAGAGTTAAGTTGTCTTTGACCATTGGGTGCCCGAAACATGTTGGATTGAAATCTATACCTATGCCCATTTTTTTCGCATATTCCACCCATGGTATGAAATGCTTGTACTCTACTTCATTGCGCTCCGGGCGGTTGCCCTCTTCGAATACTGCATAGCTTGCGTGTAGGTTTATGCGTTTTTTTCCGGGGATTAATGAACAAGCTTTTTCAAAATCTGCTGTCAGCTCCTGAAAGTTTCTCGCTTTACCGGGGTAGTTTCCTGTTGCCTGTATTCCGCCACCTGTGCCGCCGCTGTCGAAGCCTGTTATGTCGTCGCCTTGCCAGCAGTTGATTGAGATTGGTGTTTTTGCCAGTGTTTCAATGGCTTTGTCGATGTCAACGCCTATGTTGCTGTATGCAGTTTTTGCTTGCTCAAATGAACTCATTAATGTTTCCTCCGATTTGTTTTTTGTTCGCATTGAGCTATTATACTACAAATATGACATTATATAAATATCTTTTTTGGTTTTCTTACTCTTACTCTTATTATTCTGCTGTTGCAATCAGTTTTTGCTTTCTCCGTTCTCGTCTTGTGGTCACAACTATGACTTCACCTACTAAGATTGCTACTGCTGTGCCTATGGCTATCATTGCATTGAAGTACCAACCGCCTTCCTCTGTTGGGTGGACAATTGAGAGAATTGCTGATACTACTAACATAAATAGCGGAACGTAGGCTATCAGTTTTATCATAATCGGGCCGCCGGGGGTTTTGAATGGGCGCTCTGTGTCGGGGTCTGTTTTTCTCAGTTTTGCAAATGCAGGGAACATCAGCAAGTAGGCAAGGAACAGTGTCACTATTTGCATTGCAAAGAATCCCCAGAATATGTCAGGATTTGGTATGAATGGCACTATGATTACCATTATTGAGGCAATTATGCCTATGAGGATTGATGAGCCTATGGGTGCGCCTTCTTTGTTTCTTATGGCAAAGGGTTTTGGCATTGCGCCCTCTTCGGCGGCGTGGGATGCTACGTAGTTAACTCCGAGCGCCCATGAGAGCACGTTTATGAAGAGTGTGAACAGAAACAGCACGCCAACTATTGGGACTAGGATGTGTCCGGGCAAGCCTAAGACGTTAAAGAAGTGTATGAAGCTGTCTATCAGTCCACCTGATGTGCTTAGATATGCTACAGGGATTGCCGCCCCGATGCCGAATGATGCGAATACGTAGAAGAAACATATCATTACACCGCCCAAGAGAAATGCTTTTGGTATTTCTCTCTTTGGATTTTTCATGTCTTTTGTGAATGCCGCTACTACTTCAAATCCTTTGAAATTTAGGATTATGACTGAGACGAATGTTATCCCTGCAAAGCTTGGTAGTAGGTCGCCTGTGCTTGTAATTGGGTTTGCAAAACCGAATACTATTCCACAGTATAGCCCGAATATTCCGAGCCCTAGCATCAATATGATTTTTGCGTATGTGCCTAAGTTTATCAGCCACTTGTTTACTGATATAGGCAAAAGACTGCCGTATGTCATCACCCAAATTAACACCAGTTGCAGTACCACTGCCACCGGTACCGGGATTTCTCTACCCAGCACTTGTGAGAGTACTTCCGTGAAGAGCACGGCTAGTGATGCGAGCCAAAATACGAATTGTATCCAATAATACCACGCACTGCGGCTTCCCCAGTCTCTGCCGTAGGCTCGCTTTACCCAATCGAACAGTCCGCCTTTGTCTAGGTATGCGGAGCCTAGTTCGGCTGTGATGAATCCGTAGGGTATGAAAAATACTACGAACATCAGTATCCACCAAAAATATTGGCTGTTTCCTATTGCCGCTGTTGGGGCAACGGATTCAACAACCATGGTGACACATACTGCTGCCAGTACTGCGTCGAACAGTCTGAATTTTTTGGTTTGCATTTTGTCTTCGTGAAGTTTTTTTACTATTTTCTTGCGCGCAGGCATTTTAAAAAGCCCCTTTCTTTTTTCATGTTGCTCAATATATTATCTTAATCTTGTTTAAAAAGAAAGAGGTTTTTGCCGTTTATTATCATTTCTTCGCAAGCAGGAACGCGTTACTTTTTTGACAACTTTGTTACTTTGTGTTTTTCTGCCACAACGGGCAGGATTTATCCATCGCTTCGGCTGTTTATGAATTCATATGTCAACAATTCTACCAGCATTAGCATTGCTACTCCTGACGTTAGATCCATTGCTCCTGTTTTGATTTCGTCTGCAAATACGTAGAAATTTGTGTCTGACAGGTTTTCTAACGGATTATTTTCTGCTCTGGTTATTGATAGCAAATATGGTTTTTGCTTTAGGAATACTCTTTCTACGAAGTCAAGCAATGTTGAATCTTCGCCTGAGTAGGATAGTGCCAGAATCATGTCGCTACTGCCTATTTTGTTTACTAGATTTTGCCGCTGATAGGCTGTTTCGGGGAAGTAGGCATGGAATTTTAGTCCTATGAACAGGCGTTCGCAGTATTGCCCCAGAGTGTGGGTTTTGTCGTCTGTTAGGATATATATGTTTGGTTTTTGTTTTAGTAGCTCTACTACTTCCTTAACTTGTGTTTCGGACATTACTCTTGTTGTTTCTAATATGTTCTTCAGGTAGCTTTCTCTGTTGTTTTGACCTTTTACTATTTTCGGGGTTTCTATGTCTTCTTGTTCTTGCATGTGAGCTGTTACTATCAGGCTCTCTGTGAAATCTGTGTAGCCCGAAAAGCCCAGTTTTTGGGCGAATCTGAAGATCGTCGCCGTGCTGAGGAATCTGCTTTCGGCGAACTCACGTATGCTCATTTGTTTTACGCTATGGATGTTTTTTACCACGTATTCAAATAGGTCGCGTTCGGTTTTGTTCAGGTCGCGAACGGTTTCTTGGGTGGCTTTAAAGAAGTCTTGTGCCATGTTTTTATTCCTTTTAAAATGTGCATCTCGTGTTTGAGATGCACATTTTATTTTGATTTTAGTACATGCCGCCCATGTCGGGAGGGCCTGCGGGCATTGGTGCGGGAGGTTCGGGTATGTCTGATACCAGAGATTCTGTTGTCAATACCATGCTTGCCACTGATGCCGCATTTTCTAGTGCGCTACGGCAGACTTTTGTTGGGTCTACTATTCCGGCTTTAATCATGTCGCAGTATTCTTGGTTTGCTGCGTCGAACCCGAATGTTGGATCACCTGAGTTTTTGATTTTGTCCAGAACCACTGCGCCTTCGAGTCCTGCGTTCATTGCTATTTGTTTGATTGGGCTTTCGAGTGCGTTTGCAATGAGTGCCATACCTGTTTTTTCGTCGCCTGATGCGCCGTCTAACATTTTGTCAACTGCCGCTGAAGCGAGGGCGTAGATTGTTCCGCCGCCTGCCACTATGCCTTCTTCGACTGCTGCACGTGTTGCGTTAAGTGCGTCTTCTAGGCGGAGCTTTTTCTCTTTCATTTCTGTTTCTGTTGCCGCACCGACTTTGATGACCGCTACGCCACCTGAGAGTTTTGCAAGGCGTTCTTGCAGTTTTTCTTTGTCGTAATCTGAGGTTGTGATTTCGATCTCTGTGTTGATTTGGGCGATTCTGGCTTTGATGTCTTCTTGTTTGCCTGCACCTTCAACTATTATTGTGTTGTCTTTTGATGACTTAACTTGACGTGCTGTACCTAACATGTCCATTGTCGCTTCTTTGAGTTCCATGCCAAGTTCGCTTGATATTACTTGGCCGCCTGTCAGCGCTGCGATGTCTTGGAGCATTTCTTTACGCCTGTCGCCAAAGCCGGGTGCTTTTACGCATAGGCATACAAATGTGCCGCGGATTTTATTTAGGATGATTGTTGCGAGTGCTTCGCCTTCAACATCTTCCGCAATGATTACTAATTTTTTGCCTGCTTGTACTACTTGCTCAAGAACAGGTAGAATTTCTTGGATGTTTGAGATTTTTTTATCTGTAATGAGGATGTGCGGCTCGTCAATTACCGCTTCCATCTTCTCTGTGTCTGTTACCATGTATGGGGTAATATAACCACGGTCAAACTGCATACCTTCAACGACTTCTGAGTATGTTTCGGCTGTTTTTGATTCCTCGACTGTGATAACTCCGTCGCGAGAAACTTTGTCCATTGCTTCTGCAATGAGTTTGCCGATGTTTTCGTCGCCTGATGAAACTGTGCCGACTCTGGCTATGTCTTTTGAGCCTGAAACGGGACTGGAGTTTGTTTTAATCGCTTCAACTGCAACTTCAACAGCTTTGTCGATACCTTTTTTCATTACCATCGGGTTTGCGCCTGCGGCAACGTTTTTGATACCTTCGCGAATCATGGTTTGTGCTAAAACTGTAGCTGTGGTTGTTCCGTCGCCTGCTACGTCGTTTGTTTTTGTGGCAACTTCTTTAACCAGTTGTGCACCCATGTTTTCAAAGGGGTCGGCTAGTTCGATTTCTTTTGCGATTGTGGCGCCATCGTTAGTGATGAGTGGTGAGCCGTATTTTTTATCGAGAACAACGTTTCTTCCTTTTGGTCCTATTGTGAGACGTACTGTATCGGCGAGTTGATTTACGCCTTTTTCAAGTGCTCTGCGAGCTTCTTCACCATAAATAATTTGCTTTGCCATTTAGTAAATTCCCTCCTACTTTCTTTAATTATTCAACTATTGCAAGGATGTCGCTTTGACGGACAATTGTCAACTCTTCGCCATCAACTTTGACTTCTGTGCCGCTGTATTTCCCGGTAATGATTTTGTCGCCTTTTTTAACAACCATTTTCACTTCGTTGCCGTCGACAAGTCCGCCGGGTCCGACTTCAAGCACTTCATACATCTGTGGTTTTTCTTGCGCCGCACTTGTGAGAATGATACCTGCTTTTGTTGTTTCTTCGGCTTCAACTTGCTTGACAATAACGCGGTCTGCTAGTGGTTTCAATGTCATGTGGTAATGCCTCCTTCTATAATATACATTTTTAGTGATAACGCTTTGGGTGCGTTAGCACTCTCAACTAACGAGTGCTAACGCAAGTCATATAATACATAATTTTCAGTTTTTTCGCAACAGCATTTTTCTTTATTTTTAGCCGATTATGCTGATTTTACGGTTTTTTTTCCACTCAAATCGGTAATTTCCCTGTATTTGGACTGTTTTCGTCGTTTTTCGCCATTTTCCTATGCTTTTGCTTTTATTTTTGTCATTTTTGTTGGAAATATGAAGTTTACACCGTTTCTGATGACCTTAAATCGCATTTTATTGGTGTATTCTGCCTCACCATCTATGTTCACAACGAACTTTCTGTCCGCTTCAATCTGTAGCTCGGTTGTGCGCAGATGTCTGATTATGTCGGGCAGCTCTTTGAACTTGCCTTTTGCATACTTGCCTACTACTGCCGCAACCTGTAAACGCGAGACAGGCTCTACTATCAGGCAGTCGAGCAATCCGTCATCCGGCTCGGCCTCCGGCACAGGATTGAAACCTCCGCCGTAATATTTGCCGTTACATGCACAGGCGAGCGTTATGTTTTTGTCTAGCGTCTCACCGTTGGCGGTGATTTTGAACTTTTGCACTACGCCTTTTATTACGTTGACAACAAGCGAGACAACGTAACCTGTTGCACCGCCTATTATCGGAAGTTTGTTGTATTTGTGTACGTCTGTGCCGATTCTTGCATCTATGCCTACCGAGCATATGTTGATGCCGTAGCGGTCGTTGCACTCTATGAGATCTATCGGGCGGACTTCGCCTGAAACAAGCGCTTGCAGGTCACGGAATTTTTCTGTGTTTTCGGTGCCGAATGTTTTTAAGAAATCGTTGCCTGTTCCACACGGATAATGGGTTATGGCGACATTAGTACGATTTGCCGCAGCATTGGCGCATTCGTTGAGCGTGCCATCGCCTCCGCAGGCGTAGACGAATAGTTTGTCTGCGTTTTCTGCCTCTTTCTCTATTTTTTGGCACGCATCAAGTGGTGCTTTTGTGACGTAGATTTCAGATTCGTCCTCAAGTGTTTTTGTGAACTCTGTCACCTCCTGAAGAACCTCATCGAATCGGCAGTTTTTTCCCCCTGCAATTGGGTTGATAATAAAAAGATGTTTCATTCTTCCCTCCCATTAGAAATACATATATAGATCGCATTTTATCATGCCGTTGTATAGTTTTCGCTTTTTCTTTGCTCTTTTGCCGAAGAAATGTTCGAACTCGGGATGGGATGATAAAATGTACATTTTTGCATTTGTGGTCAGGCTCAGTGCTTTGCCGAAGTTTCTGTAGAGTTCTTGAACTTCTTTTTGCTCCATTACACGCTCTCCGTAGGGTGGATTTGTGAGCAGTAGTGCGTTTTCTCCTGCTTTTAGTTCTGTCGCGTTTGCCACTTCAAAGCGGATATGGTCGGAGACTCCCGCTCTTTTTGCGTTTTCCTTTGAGATTTCGATGCACTTGGGGTCAATATCTGCACCGATTATATCATATTTTCCGCTAAATTCATTACTTTTTGCTTCTTTTTTTGCGTTTTCCCATATTTTTTTGTCGAGCCACTCCCAGTTTTCAGCTGAAAAGTCTCTATTTAGGCCGGGTGCGCGGTTTAATGCGGCAAGTGCGGCTTCGACTGGGATTGTGCCTGAGCCGCAAAATGGGTCAATGACTTGCTCTCTGCCCCTGTAACGGGATAGCTTTACTATTGCGGCGGCTAAAGTTTCTCTGAGTGGGGCGGCACTTTGAGCAGGTCTGTAACCTCGCTTATGGAGTCCTGTGCCTGATGTGTCGAGATATAAAGTCGCTGTGTCATTCATAATTGCAAATTGGACTTGGTATTTTGCACCTGTTTCAGCTAGTATTTCTGTTTTATGTGCTTTTTTCAGGCGTTCAACTGTGGCTTTTTTTATTATTCTCTGGCAGTCGGGGATAGAATGAAGCTTTGAGCCTAGAGAGTGTCCTTTTACGGGGAACTCGCCGTCTTTTGGAATAAAGTTCTCCCATGGCATGGCTTTTACACCCTCGAACAGTTCATCAAAGGTGTTGGCCTGAGTCTCGCCTATTATTAGCAGCACTCGCTCGCCTGTGCGCAGGTTTATGTTTGCTTTGGCTATATCTGTTTCGGTTCCGCTAAATTGCACTCGCCCGTTTTCCGCTTGTACGTTCTCGAAATTAAGTCTTTTTAATTCGTCCGCGGCAAGCCCCTCAAGACCGAACAGGCATGGAACTGTGAAGTTTAGGTTCATGTGGTTTCTATCCCTCTTTGTATTTTGTTGATGTGTCTTGCAGAGTATATCAGTTTTTTGTGTTTATATCAACCTCAACTTGTGTCTGGGTGTTCTTTTTTTGTTGACAGGATGGCTTTGTTTGCTCTATAATTGAAACAAAAAAGGGGAGGCGATTTTATGGCGGCTTCACAAGCTAAGCTTAGAGAAATGTTTGGTGCCATGAGCATAGAGCAAAAGGGTCAGTTTATCGAAAACTTAAAGAAAACTCTTGAGGGAAGCACTGATTTTGAGGATATGCAGTTTCTTGATGAGTGTATGATGATTTATATGATGGAAGTTGATGCTTTAGAGTCCGGCGAGACTTCTGATGATGGAACTTTGGCGGATGCTGAACCTGAGACTCCTGTTGTGGCGGAAGCTGTGGTGCATGTCGTAAGTGATGATGACTTCGATATTTCCGAGGTTGAGCCGGAGGTTGAGGTTGAACCTGAATTAGTAGTCGAACCCGAAGCTGAGCCGGTTGCTGAGGTTGAGGCGGAGTTAGTCGCCGAACCTGAAGTTGAGTTTGAACCTGAGTTAGTTGCCGAACCCGAAGCTGAGCCGGTTGCTGAGGTTGAGGCGGAGTTGGTTGCCGAACCTGAAGTTGAGCTTGAACCTGAGTTAGTCGCCGAACCCGAAGCTGAGCCGATTGCCGAACCTGAGGAAGTGGCGGAGTTGGTTGCCGAGTTCGAGGCTGAGGTTGAACCTGAGCTAGTTTCCGAGCCTGAAGTTGTGGTTGAGGAAGTGGCTGAAGTTGTTGACGAATTAGAAACTGAAGTTATGGTCGAAGATGAATTTGTCACTGCGGTCGGGTCTGCTTTTGATGATGTGCCTACTACTGCGGACAAGCTAATTACCGAGGACGAGGCTGTCGTTTCAGACGAACTTTCTTTTGATGAAGAGCCTATGGTTGAAGAGTTTGCAGAAACGACTGCTTCTGATGATATTGTTTCTGCTGAAATCAGCAGGCCGAAAATCGTCAATATTGAGGTCCGAATTGCCGAGCTCTATGATAATATCGGAAAAAACTTGAGTGTTATTGAGACCATATCCAAATTGCTGTCAGGTACAGATAGTGAGATTGTGGACGCCGTTAAGCAAGCTCAGTTAACTGAGCCAACTGAGCTTCTCGACTGTGCGAGTGATTATGCAAGCAAAATAGAGTATATTGAGGGCAGGTTCGCAGAGCTTGCCGATAGTATTCGGCATGATATGAGCGTCATTGAGGGAATTTCCAACCTGCTTGAGTAAGCGGTCCAGGTAGCCTTTTAAGCAACCCCTGAACTCTCTAACCGAGTAGTTCGGGGTTGTGCTTTATGCACTAGCTCCCGATTTGTGCATACACCCTTTTGAACAAGTCTGCGGGGTCAAATGGTTTTACTATGAAGTCATTTACTCCTTCCATGATTCCGGTCAGCACTGTACCGGTGTCACCTTTCGAGGTTAAAAATATGACCGGAATATTAGCCGTTTTTTCGTTGACTTTTATTTTTTTTAGAGTTTCATGCCCATCCATGTCCGGCATCATTATATCCAATAAAATTAAATCAGGCTGCACGTTTTGAAGCACTTCAAGCATTACTCTTCCTGAGTCAAGCGGAAACACATCATAGTGACTTGAGAGGGCGTTTTTTCCCGCCACCAAGCAGACCATATCGTCATCAACAATAAATATTTTCTTTCTGCCACTATTCACTATATCATTTCTCCTTCTCAGCATTCAAAATGTCAGTTATCAATGTCTCTGCTTGTTTATATCTGCTGACAAAAGCAAGGCGCAGTATCTCCCTCACCGTTTCGCCGTATGTGGGATGCTTGCTGAAATTTTGTACTTCTTTGGAAATCTTATCAATGGCTGATATATCGAAATTTTCGAGAGCAGTTTTTAGTTCGGTTAAGCCACTAATCACGGAATCTTCATTATACTCTATATCCTCTGATTTTTCAACACTCGCTAAAGCTTCGTTTATGTTTGCTATCAGCTTCACCAAATTATAGGAAAACTCCGTATGATGCTCCCGTATGAACTCCCTGTCTTTTCTTTCTCCGGCATTTTCCAGTTCTTCTGCTTCTTTTGAAACTTTAGCCGCTCCGATGTTTGCACAAGCAGCTTTTAAGGCATGTACATGTATTGTGTACAGAGGCAGATCCCCTACCTTAAAACATCTTGTCAGCTCTTCATGTTTTTTCGCACTTTCAATGCTGAAAGTTACAAGTAGGTCTATGTATAGCCGTGCATTTTCGCCGGATAGTGCCAAACCCCTTGTTATATCCACTCCGTCAATTTCAAGCTCTACTTTAGTTTCGTAGGCAGCTGTGACTGTGTCTGTCTGCTGCTGCTTTTTCCTTGGAATCCACTTGGTAATAATGTCATTTAAGCGTGTCATCTCAATGGGTTTTGAGAGAAAATCATCGAATCCTGTTTCTAAAAACACTTCTTTTGCGCCTACAATAGCGTTTGCTGTCAGTGCGACTATTGGAATATCGGCACCTTGGTCAATCTCACGTATCATTTCAACAGCTTCAATTCCGCTCATTCCGGGCATCATGTAATCCATCAGCACAAGGTCAAACGTGTCTTGTTTTACAGCTTCGACTGCCTCATAGCCGCTTGCGCACAGAGTAGTCTCCATCTGGTATGGTTTGAGTAATCCACTTGCCACTTTCAGATTTACTTCCACATCGTCAACAATCAATATTTTTGCCGTAGGCGCAATGAAGCTATGTACCTTGCTGCGCCCGCTGGGGCTTGCTGAAAGTGTGTCATTTAGAAGTGGAGCTACTGATAAACAGTAAATCGGTGTCGTCAGCATTAATAAGCCTTTGTCTTTTGTTTGCACTTCGGCATTAAATTCATTTACCAATACAATCTGCGTATCTGCTTTAGGCATTTGCGGATATTTTTCACAGAAGCTGTCGTATAAGTGGTCTGCTAGAAGTGCGAATGCGTATTTTCCGCTCAACAGAGCTTCGTAAAACTCCTCAAACGATTCAGTCACAGTGCATATAACTCCTAAGTCTTCCATTGTGCGGTAAATTGACTCTATACAATGCTCTCTGCGCTCCAATGCAATAATTGATTTTTCTTCGGGCGAGGTGACAGACACCATATTTTTGTGGTTCACTATTATTTGAGGCAAAGTAACTGTAAATGTGCTTCCCTGACCAAATGTTGAGTCCACCTCAATTGTTCCGCCCATATGGTGAATTAAGCTGCGAGTTATGGCTAGACCAAGACCTGTACCCTCTATCCCTTTGTTCGCTTCCGTATCTAGCCGAACAAATTCCTTAAAAAGCCCCGCTAAGTCCTCTTCCTTGATACCTTTTCCACTATCACGCACTCGCACGATCAAGTTGAGTTTATCGCCGTCTCGCTGTCCCTCCATGTCCATAGCAACAAAGCCTTTTTCTGTGTATTTCACGGCATTGCTCAGCAAGTTGATGATGACTTGGTAGACACGTGCAGAGTCGCCCTTGAGGGCATGTGGTATATTACTGCTTATGTTCAATATGAAGTTAATCTCTCGCCCTTGTAGACGTGCTTTTATTACGTTGACCAAATCGTTTATCAACGAAGCTGTAGGATATTCTTCTTCCACTAAGTCTAGTTTGCCGCTTTCAATTTTTGATAAATCGAGTATATCATTAATGACGTAGAGAAGGTGGCTGCCTGATTGCTTAATAATTTCTGCCTGTTCGCGGGCCGGTTCAGGGATGTTTTCACGTAAAATCAGTTCTGCCATGCCCATGACCGCATTCATCGGAGTGCGGATTTCATGGCTCATGCGAGCTAAAAATAGAGATTTTGCGAGATTTTCATTTTCAGCAATCTCGCGGCGCAGTTTTTCCTCTTGCATAAGCTGCGCCTCACGCAAATCTTGGAAATATACCGAAAGCACTTGCTCATCTCCCAAGTCTACAAGCACACAAACACAGGCGCCTAAAACCTCTTCGCCCGTCGTTGTTAAAAACACCCACTCATAGTTGCAATATCCATTTCTCTTGGTTTCTTCGACGACTTCGATTATTTTCTCTGCCGTGGTGGCTCCGCAAGGTTGGAACTCAGGATTAAGCTCTGCAAATTTGTTTATAAAATCTTCTGTCTTTTCAAGCTTAAGCAACTTAACCATCGCCTGATTACATTCAAGCGGTTTGAGATCGAGACTCCACATGCTTGATGGTATGGGGCTGGCATCATATACTTGCTTTATTCGGCTTATAGCTTTTTGTTCAATCTCACGTATCTTTTCATCTTGCAATTTGGATTTCGTTATGTCGGTGGAATATGTGATTATCACAGTTTCATTATTGCGCACTGCGCGCAGTCCCTCTACTTCAAAATACGCTGGCTCTCCATTTTGGTCTCTTTCTAAAAAATCAATGTGTCCGGCGCCATCTTCCAACACCTTACGTAAAAAAGCATTCCATTTATCCCAAGACGGTGAACCGTCTGTTTGATGTGACGGCAAGACATATTTTAACTTTTCGAAATATTCTTCTTTTGTCGAGAATCCGTAAAAGTCAAGAGTAGTTTGGTTACTGTCAATGCAAACATAGTCGCGATTCCAATACTGAATGATGAGTGGAGCAACATCCAACATAAACTGTCCTCTTTGCTCTACTTCGCGAATTTCTTTAGTTAAATTAATCAGGACTGATTTCGCTTGGTTGAAATTTCTTGACAGTAAACCAATTTCATCATTTGTTTTTACGATGGGCACTGTCGTATCTACATCTCCCGAAGCTATTTTGTTTGAAGCTACACTCAGCTTAGTCAAGGGTTTTTCAATTAATTGCTTGGTACACAAAATTGCCACTATTGAAGAAATAATCACAAAAATCGCTACTATTAAAGCAATGGTATTTCTAATTAAATTCAACTCAGCATATATTTCACCCAGGGATAAATCAACCCCCACTATTGCTATTACATCGCCCGACTCATTAAAAATAGGCGCATAGCCTGAAACAAGATCTCCATAGCCCGCAACAGAATATGGGGTACTATATGTATGTTCTCCTGCAACATGAGCGTGTATTGCGGCATCATTCCAAATCTCCAGTGGAAATAAAAATCCCAACTCATGGGAAATATCCCCTCCCGGACTCCTCCCGTAGATAGTGAAAAAATAGGGTTCTTGCATTGATAATATGTATACAAATGCAAGATGTGGCATTCTCTCGGTAGCCTCAATTATCGAGCCTCTCACAAAGTCGTAGTATTCATTTTTCTCTTCAGTATCCAAGATGTTTTGGATTTCCCGCCAGTTCAGGGAAGATGCGAATGATGACGCCATCATCTGTGCTGTTTGCCCGTTATGACTGAAAAAACCTGCCGCAACTTGCCGATAGACGAAAACACCAACAAAAACGGAACATAACACAACCATTGCAATGACAAGTATAGTTATTTTATAGCTGATTTTGAATAGATGTGAGGTTTTTTCCTTGTTTTCTGACTTTTTCAAACTACATTCAACCTCCGAGCTGTTTTTTCAAATTCTACATTGATTTTCTCAAACAAATCCACGAGAGTCGGGTCGAAGTGGTTTCCTTTACCTTCAAGGATAATTCGTACTGCTTCATCATGGGTATATGGGGCTTTGTATGGGCGTAGTTCCACAAGTGCATCATACACATCAGCAATTGCCATTATCCGCCCAAGCAGAGGGATTTCTTCGCCCTTAAGACCGCGCGGATATCCACAACCATTCCATTTTTCATGATGTGATATTGCGAAAACTCTTGCGTATTCAGCGAAATCACTATCTATTGTTTTGTCTTTTAATTTGAGGATAACTTTTTCACCGAAAACAGTATGTTCTTTTATTTTTTCAAATTCCTCAGGGGTTAATTTCCCCGGTTTCAGCAAAATTGCATCACTTATTGCTATTTTCCCTATATCGTGAAGCTGGCATGACTGCAGAGCCAAACTCTCATCTACAGCTTCGAGTTCCGCTTCGTACACGCCATGCTCTTTCATGCCGCGAAGTAGTATTTCTACGTAAGATTGCGTTCTGGCGATGTGGCCTCCGGTCCCCTCATCGCGGTATTCCACCAACTCTGCCATTGTAGAGAGAATGGCATCTTTTAGCTCTGTGACAGTTTGAGTTTTATCTTCCACCATCTGATGCAGGTTGTTGTTTAAATGCTGTAACTCTGTCTTTTGTGAAAGTAATTTTTGTTTTTGCGACTCTATCAGCAGATGAATTTCTATACGTTTTAGCAGTGATGGAGCTGAAAATGGTTTTATAATGTAGTCCACTGCCCCTGCAGAAAGCCCCTTAATCTCCGTTTCTTCATCGTTTAATGAGGTCAAGAAAATAACGGGTATATCTGCTGTATTTTTGTTTGCTTTAAGATGGCGGATAACTTCATATCCATCCATGCCCGGCATTTTAACATCCAGCAAAATCAGGTCAGGCGATACATTATTTATCAGCTCCAACATGGACTCTCCGGATTCTGACGCAAACACGTTGTAGGCATCCGACAGGGCGTTTTTTCCCACTTTCAAGTTGATCATTTCATCGTCGACCAAAAATACTGTTTTTCTCATATCCGAAATTTCGATTCCTCTCTCAGCCATGATGCGCTTCAATGCTTTATTTGTTGTATAATCCTTGCGTTGACTTGACAGAATTTCAGTATGCACGATATATAGGAATTAATGAAGTACCCAAGGTGGTATTATTTGAAAATTTTACCCACCAAGCACCGTCCTTGCTACGTAGATTCCTGCGGCACCTGCCTGTGCCAAACCTCTTGTTATGCCTGCGCCATCACCTGCAGCGTATAAGTTTTTTATTTTAGTCTGTAGGGTTTTGCTCAGCTCGGGGCGGGCGGAGTAGAACTTTGCTTCCACTCCGTAGAACAGGGTGTGTTCTGCGGCAAAGCCGGGGGTTACTTTATCGAGTGCCTGAGTCATTTCTATCAGGCTTACCATTGTGTTGTATGGCAACACCAGACCAAGGTCACCGGGGATTGCTTCTTTCAGTGTCGGCTCTAGGAATCCCTCAGCTATTCTCTTGTCTGTGGAGCGTCTGCCGCGTAAGATGTCTCCGAATTTTTGTATTATCAGCCCACCGCCTGAGAGATCATTTGCTCTTCGGCAAATCTCGCGCGCGTATTCGTTTGGTTTGTTGAATGGTTTTGTGAATATGTGGGATACTAAAAGTGCAAAATTTGTGTTTTCTGAGCCGAGTTTTGGGTCAAAGTATGCATGACCGTTTGCCGCTATAACTCCGCTGTGGTTTTCCACGACCACATAGCCCGATGGGTTGGCGCAGAATGTGCGGACTACCGAGCCTGTTGAGGAGTTGAATATCAGCTTTGCTTCGTAGAGATACTTGTTGATATCTTTCATTATTACGTTTGAGGTCTCCGCTCTTACACCTATGTCCACTTGATTGCAGATTACATCTATGCCGTTTTTTGATAGGATTTCGCTGAGCCATGATGAGCCGTCGCGACCGGGAGCAAGCAGAACTTTTTTGCCTTTGTATTCTTTGCCGTCTTTTGTTAATACTCCAACAGCTTTTATATCTTGCCCGCTCTTTTCTGTAATTATGTCTGCAACGTCTGTTTTAAAGAGCATTTCTATTTTCGGTTTTAGCTCATCAAAGATGGATTTCATTATGCGTAGGTTCATCTCTGTGCCGAGGTGGCGCACTTTTGCGCGCAGGAGTTTTAACCCTGCTCCGTAGACTTTTTGTTCGATTAGATCTACTTCGGGGCTTTCGGGGTTTGTGATTGTTGGTGGTGCGCCATGTGCCAGATTTATATCATCTACATGGTGTATCAGTTCAAGCAGTTTTGATGCCGGCATGTAGTCCCCCAGCCAGCCGCCAAACTCTGACGTTATATTGAATTTGCCGTCTGAGTAGGCTCCTGCTCCTCCAAAGCCACATGTCACGCTACAGGCGGGTTTGCAGCCTGAAAACCCATCTTCGCCCCCGGACATGGGGCAAAGACGAGCTTTTTTACTCATTATCGGGCATATTCTGTTATAGATGTCGTATCCGCGGTCGATTAGTAAGACCTTTGCTTTTGGTGATAGCTTGGTCGCTTCGACTGCGGCATAGATTCCACAAGGGCCTGCGCCTACGATAATTAAGTCGTACATCATATCGTTACCTGCCTAGGCGGTTTGGTTCAGGGACTGCTCCCTCAAAGTCTATTGTTATTCTCGCTATTACCGGCATGTTTTCAGGTAAAACTGTGCCATTTCCGCCTATTACGGGTGTGTCGGCAAGGCGGTCTACTACATCCATGCCGCTTGTCACTAAGCCGAATGCCGCATAGGCGTTATCTAAGAATGTCGGGTCACCGTGGCAGATGAAGAACTGTGAACCTGCTGAATTGTAGGGTTGTGCTCTTGCCATTGATATTACACCCCTAGTGTGGCTTAGGTCATTTTCTACACCGTTGTCAGAGAATTCGCCGAGAATTGACCAACCCGGATTGCCTGTTCCCGTTCCATCAGGACATCCGCCCTGTATCATGAAGCCACTGATAATGCGATGGAACGTCAATCCATCATAGAAGCCACTGCGTGCGAGGTATACAAAGTTTCTTACAGATTCAGGTGCTATATCGTGATATAGTTCAAATTCTATAATACCACCGTCTTCCATTTCGATTGTTCCTGTGAGTGTATCGGGCATTTCTTCTGCTCCTCCTGCTTCGTTATTTGTTTCGTTTTGTGCTCCGTCTTGCTCTGCATCGTCTGCCGCTCCGGGCGGAGTGTCGTCTGCATCGTCTGCGCATCCTACAACGAATACCGTGACAAGTAGTAGGCTGAGTACTATAAGAATTAATTTTTTCACGATTGTAGTCTTTCCTTTCCTATTTCTTTCTCCACTTTGTCAAATCACCCGCGGGGCCGGGTGATTTGTCGTTCCAAACGTTAAGTTAAAGGGACGGTTTTAGGAACCGCCCCTTTTTTTACACTAGCTCTATGATTGCGACTTCTGCGCCATCTCCTCTGCGAGGGCCTAATCTTGTTATACGTGTGTAACCGCCGTTTCTGTCTGCATAACGTGGAGCAAGTTCATCGAAAAGTTTCGCCATTACAATTTGTTGTCTGCTTTTCTTTTCTTCTTTTATACTGCCCCTTTGACCTACGGCAATAAATTTCAGCGCCTGCCTACGTGAATGCAGCGTGTTTCGTTTCCCCAGTGTTATCATTTTTTCAACCAGTGGTTGGATCTCTTTGCAACGTGTAACCGTTGTCTCCATCTTACCATAGTCAATAAAATCAGTTACCATTTGTCTCAGCATTGCCATACGCTGAGCAGTTGGTTTACCAAGCTTACGTGTTCCCGGCATCTTTCTATCCTCCTTCTCTTCTCTAGAAGAGTTTTATTCTTCGAGTTTGAGGGTCAGTCCCATCATTCCAAGCTTGTGAATGACTTCTTCCAGCGACTTGCGTCCCAGATTCCGAACTTTTATCATGTCGTCCTCTGTTTTTGAGAGTAAGTCTTCCACGGTGTTTATGTTCACTCTCTTTAGGCAGTTGAAACTTCTCACTGATAAATCCAGTTCTTCTATTGTCATTTCCAAGACTTTGTCTCTTTGGGTCTCCGCTTTTTCTACGACTGTGATTTTTTCTGCAACTGTCTCTGATAAATCTGTGAAGAGTGTAAAGTGGTCACAGAGTATTTTTGCTCCGAGCGATACCGCTTCTCTTGCCGGTATTGTCTTATCTGTCCAGACTTCCAGTGTCAGCTTGTCAAAGTCTGTGACGTCTCCAACACGTGAATTTTCAACTGTGTAGTTGACTTTTTGAACAGGTGTGTAGATTGAGTCTATTGGGATTACTCCGATTATCGGCTGTTGCAATTTGTTTCTCTCCGCTGATATGTAGCCGCTACCGTGGTCAATCGTAAGTTCCATGCTGAGCGCACCATCTGAACTGAGTGTCGCAATGTGCATATCGGGGTTCAGTATTTCTACTTCCGCATCTGCTCTGATGTCACCTGCTGTGACTATTCCTTCACCTGATGTTTCAATGTAAACTGTTTTTGCTTTGTCTGAGTGAAGCTTCGCTGTCAGACCCTTGATGTTTAGGATAATTTCCGTTACATCTTCTTTTACGCCGGGTATTGTTGAAAACTCGTGTTGTATTCCGGCTATTTTTACTGTTGTGACCGCTGTTCCCGGTAGGGATGACAGGAGAATCCTGCGTAGTGAATTGCCTAATGTTGTTCCATACCCGCGTACCAGTGGTTCAATTATGTATCTGCCGTATGATTCATCTTCGGGAGAATCAATACACTCAATTCTTGGTCTTTCTATTTCTATCATAAATTATTACCCTCCTTCATAAATGTTGTGCAACTCTGCACGAAATTTTTGCTTGTTTAAATATCTTTTATGAGGGTCAGCCATATTAGCCAAGTAAGCGGTTATTTCAATGGTTATCCGTTACTTAGAATAGAGCTCGACAATGAGTTGCTCCTCAATTGGGAAGTCGACGTCTTCTCTAACCGGTACGCCTGCTACTTTTGCAACCAGTGCGTTTGCATCGTATTCCAACCATTTTGGAGGTTGTCTGAATGCATTTGCTTCGATAGATGACTTCAGTTTGTCAAGATTTCTGCTTTTTTGGCTGAGTGTAATAATCATTCCCGGTTTTACTAAAAATGACGGCACGTTGACTTTCCTTCCGTTTACTTGGAAATGTCCGTGCAGAACCAGTTGCCTTGCTTCGGCACGACTCATTGCAAAACCGAGTCTGTAAACTGTGTTATCCAGGCGTGTCTCCAAGATGGAGAGCAGGTTGTCGCCTGTTTTTCCTTTACGCTTACTTGCCATAGAAAAGTAACCGCGGAACTGGCGCTCAAGCACTCCATAGTATCTCTTCGCCTTTTGCTTTTCGCGAATTTGTTTGCCGTAATCAGATGTTTTGGTGCGCCCTTGACCATGCTGGCCCGGAGGGTATGGTCTGCGATTTTGATCCATTGCACATTTTTCTGAGTAGCACTTGTCGCCTTTCAGCATTAATTTCTGGCCTTCTCTGCGACAAAGTCGGCATACTGCTCCTGTATATCTAGCCATCTCTATCCCTCCTATACTCTGCGTCTTTTTGGCGGACGACAGCCGTTGTGTGCTATTGGGGTTACGTCTTTAATCATTGTAACCTCAAGCCCTGCCGTTTGAAGCGCACGAATTGCCGCCTCACGACCACTACCCGGACCTTTTACGAAAACTTCAACTGTTTTCAGTCCGTGTTCCATTGCGGCTCTGGCTGCTGCTTCCGCTGCTGTTTGCGCAGCAAAGGGAGTTGATTTTCTGCTTCCCCTAAAATCCATTCCGCCCGCTGATGCCCAAGAGATTGCATTTCCGTGTACATCAGTAACTGTAACCATCGTGTTGTTGAACGATGATCTGATGTGAACGGCGCCCTTCTCTATATTTTTCCGTTCGCGGCGTCTGGTTCTGGTTTTTTTACCTTTGGGTGCTGCCATTTGCTTTACTCCCTCCCTTACTTCTTCTTGTTAGCTATCGTGCGTTTTGGACCTTTACGAGTGCGCGCATTTGTCTTACTGCGCTGACCGCGTACAGGCAGTCCGCGTCTGTGACGCAGGCCTCGATAGCTGCCTATTTCTGTGAGGCGCTTAATATCAAGCGCAACTGTTCTACGCAGGTCGCCCTCAACCATGTAGCTCTTGTTGATGCAATCGCGCAGTGCAGTTTCCTCTGCTTCTGTGAGGTTCTTCACCCTTGTGTTCGGGTCAATGCCCGTCTCCGCAAGGATTTTTTTCGCACTTGTTCTGCCTATGCCGAATACATAGGTAAGTCCGATTTCTACTCGTTTGTCCTTAGGCAGGTCAACACCGGCTATACGTGCCATATTTCTAATCCGTCCTTCCTTCTAGCCTTGTCTTTGTTTGTGTTTGGGGTTGATGCATATAACCCTAACTTTTCCCTTGCGCTTGATGATTTTACATTTTTCACACATGGGTTTAACTGACGGTCTAACTTTCATTTTTGTTACCTCGATTCTGCTTATTTACTGCGCCATGTTATTCTTCCTCTGGTTAGGTCGTAGGGGGACATTTGTACTGTTACTTTGTCTCCGGGAAGAATTCTTATAAAGTTCATTCTGAGTTTGCCTGAGATATGCGCCAAAATCGTGTGTCCGTTACCTATGTCTACGTTAAACATTGTGTTTGGCAGCGACTCTAACACGGTTCCCTCTAGTTCAATCATGTCGTCTTTTGGCATATGCTATCATTCCTCCCATGCCTGTGAGCTTGCTTCTTCGTTGAATTCCCTAATAGCTCTTCGGACTTCATTGTTTGTTACCTTATCTCCATTTGTGAGCTTGCCTTCTACTATGCCGATTGCTTTACCTATAATAGTCATGTGCTTATTCTTTTTCAGCTTTGGTTTTTCGCATCTTCTACCCTTACCGTCTGCCAGGAGTGAGTAGTTTTCCTGCACTTCAATGACTATGAGTTTTTTCCCTGCATCTCTGCCGTTATTTGACATTACTATGTCGGCGAGTTCGGGGGACTTTCGGGGCGGGACGTCGAGGACACCGTCCCCTACGTTTCGCCTGTCGGTCTGTGCATCGTCTTTCATGGCATGTCCTCACAGGCTGTAAGTATCTCGGGTTCTTCTTCTGTAATTAGAATTGTATTTTCGTAGTGTGCAGAGTTTTTTCCGTCTTTTGTTACTACAGTCCAGTTGTCGTCTTTGACGTAAATTCCTGCAACTCCCTCATTTATCATGGGTTCTATAGCTAGGGTCATTCCTGACATCAGGCGAGGGTCGGCTTTTTTTCGGGGTATTTCCACGAAGTTTGGCACTTCGGGTGGTTCGTGCATTTCACTGCCTACACCGTGTCCTGTGTAATCCCTGACCACCGAGTATCCATTTTTTTCGGCGTGTTGCTGAACTGCTCTGCTTATGTCGGATACCCTATTGCCGGGTTTTGCTTTTTTCAGAGCTTCATAAAAGCATTCTCTTGTGACCTCAATGAGCCGCTTTGCATCTTCTGATGGTTCTCCCGCTACAAATGTTGCGGCGCAATCACCAATGTATCCGCGTTTTTTCACTCCGATGTCTATACTGACTATATCGCCTGATATTAAGCGTCTTGCCGCGGGGATTCCGTGAATTACTTCGTCATTTATTGAGATGCACGAGCTTGCGGGGTAGTCTTTATATCCGAGAAATGCGGGTTTTGCGTCTTGAGATAGAATGTAATTTTTTATCGCTTTGTCGATGCTTTTGGTTGTTGCTCCAACTTGAACCAAGTCTCTTGCCAGATTTCTCGCCTCTGCGGCAATTCGCCCTGCTTCGCGCATCTTATCTATCTCTCTGCTTGATTTTCGCTTTATCATAATCCAAGAGCTTCAAACACTACTGCGGTTTGTTCCGCTATTCCATAATCACCGCTTGCTTCTTTGAGTTTTCCCTGTTTCTTGTAGTAGTCTATAAGTGGGGCTGTTTCCTTGTGGTAGGTTTGCAGTCTGTTTTTTATGGTTTCAGCTTCATCGTCTTTTCTAATTACGAGTGCTGTTCCGCATGAATCGCAGATGCCTTCGGCTTTCGGTTTTTTCGTGGCGATGTGATATATGTTGCCGCATTCGGGGCATGTGCGCCTGCCGCTGAGTCTTTTAATTATTACATCGTCGGGAACTTCAATCGTGAGAACTGTGTCTATTTGTACAAATCCTTCGTCTAGTGCTACGGCTTGCGCCATTGTTCTTGGAACACCATCAAAGATGTAGCCTGTTTTGCAGTCCGGTTCACGCAGGCGCTCTTTTAGCACGCCGATTATGACGCTATCGGGCACAAGATCCCCTGCATCCATGTATGACTTTGCTTCAAGTCCTACGGGAGTGCCTTTTTTTACGGCATTACGAAGTATGTCTCCTGTGGATATTTGAGGTATATTTAATTTTTCGACAAGAACCTCTGCTTGGGTGCCTTTTCCGGCACCGGGTGGACCTAACAATATTAAGCGCATTATTTGATTACCTCCTGTGCTTTATGAGCGGGCGACCGGGACGGTCGCCCCTACAGGGGACACGGGCGGGCGATTGAACCCCTACGTGGTGTGCCCATCTGTTTTTTATTCTAGGAAGCCTTTGTAGTGGCGCATTAGCATTTGTGATTCGAGTTGTTTGATTGTTTCAAGTGCAACACTTACTACGATTATTATTGATGTGCCGCCCATTGCTATGCCTGCTGCTGCGGCTACAGGGGATACGGCGCTCACTATTATCGGGGTGATTGCCACTATGGCGAGGTATATTGCTCCGAATAGTGTTATTTTTGTCAGAACTTTTTGTATGAATTCGCTTGTGGGCTTACCTGCCCTGAATCCGGGGATAAATCCACCGTTTTTCTTGAGGTTGTTTGCTACTTCGACCGGGTTGAATTGAACCGTTGAATAGAAGTATGAGAAGAAAATTATCAGGAAGAAGTAGAGAACCATGTACGGAATAGTTGTTGTGTCAAATGTACGTGCAAACCAACTATCTCTCCAAGCAGGTACGAATACTACGATTGTAACAGGGATTGATGCTATTGATTGTGCGAAAATTATCGGTAGAACACCTGACATGTTGACTTTCAGTGGGAGGTGGGTTGATTGACCACCGTACATCTTGCGTCCAACAACTCTTTTTGAGTATTGAACAGGAATACGCCGTTCGGAGTTTTGTACGATTACGATGAGTACGATTATAGCCAATGCACCGAGTACCATTACTGCATGGATTGGGATTGTTGCCGGATCAGCGATGCTACGCATAATCATTTGACCAATATCGGTTGGGAATCTTGCAACGATGCTTACAAAAAGGATTATTGAGATACCGTTTCCGATGCCGAACTCTGTGATTTGTTCACCCATCCACATGAGCAGAGCTGAACCTGTCATGAATGTAGCTACTATTACAAGTGCCGGGAATATCCCTTCGGCACCGGGAGCAAGCATTGAGCCACCGAGGTGCGGATCGGGTGTACTAATCATAATGTAATATGCATAACCTTGAAGTGCAGCGATACCGAGGGTTGCATAACGTGTGATTTTTTCGATTTTTTTCTTACCTTCTTCGCCGCCCTCTTTGCGCATACGCTCAAGTGCGGGGATTGCTATTGTAAGAAGCTGCATGATAATGGATGCATTGATGTATGGCTGTATAGACAGCGCAAATATCGACGCTCTTTCAAGCGCACTGCCTGACATCGTGTTGAGTAGTCCTAGCAGTCCAACGTTTGTCTCTTGGAAAAAAGCTGAGAGCATGTCTGTGTCTACAAATGGTACTGTGACAGCATTTCCAAGTCGAAATATTAGGATTATAAACATCATGAAGAGGAGTTTTTTACGTATGTCTTCTACTCTCCACGCATTGCGTATTGTCTGTAGCATACTAAATGACCATTCCTTTCGAAAACCATCAAGCACAAAAATAGCTCGTGATGTGTGTTACACTATCTCTGCCGCGCCACCTGCCGCTTCGATTTTTTTCTTCGCAAGCTCGGAGAAAGCGTTTGCTTTAACTGTGAGTTTTTTCTTTATCTCACCGTTTCCGAGAACTTTAATGCCATACTTACATTTTGTTACGATTCCTGTTTCAAGGAGTTCTTTTTCTGTAACTGTTGCGCCGCTTTTGAATTTGTTGAGTGATGCAACGTTGATAGCGGTAAGTGGTTTTGCAAAGATGTTGTTAAAACCTCTTTTTGGCACACGGCGTGCAAGCGGCATTTGTCCGCCTTCGAAGCCTATTCTGACTCCGCCACCGCTTCTTGCTTTTTGACCTTTATGTCCACGACCCGATGTTTTGCCAAGTCCGCTACCGTGACCGCGACCTTTGCGTTTTGATGAGTGTGTGGAACCTTTAGGTGGTGAAAGTTCGTGAAGATTCATTTCTCACGCCCTCCTTATTTCTCTGGTGTTACCGTGATTAGGTAGCTGATTTTGGCTATTTTGCCTCTTGTTTGAGCATTGTCGGGTTGAACTGTCTCTTGCCCGATTTTCTTTAGCCCAAGGGATATTGCGGTTGCAATGTGTTTGTCGCGACGTCCGCTAAGGCTTTTGTTTAGTTTTATTTTCAAGTTTGCCATCTCTGACCTCCGTCATCCGTACAGGTTATCCTATGATTTCTTCTACGGATTTTCCTCTTGTTTTTGCAACTTGTGATGCGTCGCGTAGGGTTTTTAGTCCTTGCATTGTTGCCGCAACTATGTTTTGCGGGTTGTTGCTTCTGAGACACTTAGCGCGGATATCTGTGATTCCTGCGGCTTCCGCTACTGCGCGAACTGCGCTTCCCGCTATGACTCCTGTTCCGGGAGGTGCGGGCTTTAGCAACACTCTGCCTGCGCCGAATGCTCCGATTATTTCGTGAGGGATTGTGCCACCTGCGAGTGTGACTGTCGTCACATTTTTCTTGGCATCTTCGATTCCTTTACGGATAGCTTCGGAGATTTCTCCTGCTTTTCCGAGACCGAATCCGACCCTGCCTTTTTCATCGCCTACAACGCATAATGCTGAGAACTTGAATATGCGTCCGCCTTTAACAGTTTTAGCGACACGGTTCAGAGAAACGACTTTTTCTACAAATTCCGGTGGAGGTGCATCGTCGCGTCTGTTGTCGCGTCTGCCATCACGTCTGCCACCATCGCGTCTGTTGTCATTTCTTTGACCGCCGTAACCTTGACCTTGCTGTGCATTACCTGACATAAGTCTTTTCTCCTTCCGTTAGAATTTCAGTCCGCCCTCGCGGGCAGCTTCTGCTAGTTCTTTGATACGACCGTGGTAGAGATATCCGCCTCTGTCGAAAACTACATTTTCAATGCCTTTTTTCTTGGCGCGCTCTGCCACTTCTTTACCAACTTTCGCCGCGCCCTCTTTATTCGAACCTGAACCGCTGAATGCTTTTTCAAGTGAGGATGCGGAGCATAGTGTCGTGCCTGCAACATCGTCAATTACTTGTGCGTAGATGTGCTTTTCACTGCGAAATACATTGAGTCTTGGGCGCTCCGGTGTGCCCGCTATTTTGGCGCGCACTCTTCTGTGGCGCTTTTTGCGTTGAGCATTTGTATCCGGTCTTTTAATCATCGTAACACACCTTTCACTTATTTAACACCAGTCTTGCCTTCTTTGCGGCGAATGACTTCGTTAGCATATTTGATACCTTTGCCCATGTATGGCTCAGGTGGTCTTTTCTTTCTTACGTCCGCGGCGAACTGCCCGATGGCTTGTTTGTCTATTCCGCTGATTATTATTTTGGTTGGAGTCGGCACATCTATGTTTATGCCTTCAGGTTCGTCCATAATGACTTGGTGCGAGTAGCCGAGATTCATAACGAGTTTTTTGCCCTCTTTTGCTGCTCTGTAACCTACTCCGTTAATGTCGAGTTCTTTTGTGAACCCTTCCGTCACTCCGACTATCATGTTGTTAATCAGTGTGCGGTACAGCCCGTGCATACTGCGGTGTTGAGGTGTATCTGTCGGGCGTGCTACGCTCAGTGTGCCGTCTTCTAAACTGAGCTGCATTTCAGGGTTTATATGTTGCTCCAGTGAGCCTTTCGGACCTTTAACCGTTACTAGGTTGTTGTCTGCTATTTTTAGCTCTACTCCCGCAGGTACGGTTATTGGACTTCTTCCTATTCTTGACATATTCTTACGCCCCCTTACCAGACAAACGCAAGGACTTCTCCGCCGACATTAGCTTCACGGGCTTTTTTGTCGGTGAGTATTCCCTTGGATGTTGAAATGATTGCTACTCCGAGTCCTCTGAGAACATAGGGTAGCTCATCGGCACCTGCGTATACGCGCAGACCCGGTTTTGAAACACGCCGCAGTCCGGCGATAGCCTTTTCTGAGCCGTTATATTTGAGTGTGACTTTGATAACACCTTGGATTCCGTCTTCAATGAGTTGGAAGTTTTTGATGTATCCTTCTTGCAGTAGAATTTCTGCTATTGCCTTTTTCATGTTTGACGCAGGAATTTCAACTGTTGGGTGTTTTGCTGAGCCTGCGTTTCTGATACGTGTGAGCATGTCGGCAATTGGGTCTGTTATTTGCATAGTATTTTCCTCCATTTAAGAGTTACAAGCTACGAGCCTGTTTTCGTGGCAAGGTTTCGATTTGCGAATCGACGTTTGCCATCGAGGGTATTTGTTAGATTGTGGGGCGGCGGGACGTCGAGGACGCCGTCCCCTACATGGGTGTTGGTGAAATGTTTATTCGTGAGGGAATTTTTTTGCTAGGCGAAGTCGAAAAACCGCCGCTGTATGAGATACTGCAAGGTCTTGAGACGAAGCATAGCGGAAAAAGTCACCACGAAGCTTTTCTTACGCCGGGGATTTGGCCTTTGTAGGCTAGGTTTCTGAAACATATACGGCATACGCCGAAATCTCTTAGGTACGCGTGTGGGCGGCCGCAGATTTTGCAGCGATTGTAACGGCGGGTCGAGAATTTCGCCTCTCTTTGTTGTTTTAAAATCATTGATTTTTTTGCCATTACATATTCCTCCTAAACCTGAATGAACGGTGCGCCAAGATGTGTGAGTAGTTCGCGGGCTTCTTCGTCAGTTTTTGCTGTTGTGCAAATTACGATGTCCATTCCGCGTATTTTCTCTATCTTGTCGTAGTCTATTTCAGGGAAAACGAGCTGTTCTTTGAGTCCTAATGCATAGTTTCCGCGTCCGTCGAATGCGTTAGGGCTAATACCTCTGAAGTCTCTGACACGAGGCAGCGCAACGTTTAACAGTCTGTCTAAAAACTCCCACATTTTAGCTTGTCTAAGTGTTACTTTAACACCTACAGGCATTCCTTCACGAAGTTTGAAGTTCGCTACAGATTTGCGAGCTTTAGTTACAACTGCTTTTTGACCTGTTATTTGAGTGACATCTTTTACAACTGCATCAATGGCTTTTGCGTTGTCACGGGCATCGCCGCAACCGACGTTTACCACGATTTTTTCAACCTTGGGTATTTCCATGACGCTCTTGTACCCGAACTTTTTCATAAGTGCGGGAGCAGCCTCTTCTTTATATTTAATCTTCATTCTTGGCATTTTGGACTATCTCCCTTCTTAGATTTCTGCGTCGCATTTTTTGCAGATTCGGACTTTTTTACCGTCTTTTTCGATACGGTGTGCGGGTCTTGTAGGCTTATTGCATTTTGGACAGACACGCATTACCTTACTTGCATAAATCGGGGTTTCCATTGTGATGATACCACCCGGCTCACCTTGTTTGCGAGGTTTTTTGTGTCTTTTTGCAACACTTACGCCCTCAACCAAGACTTTTCTTGATTCGGGATCAACGCTCATCACCTTGCCTTGCACACCTTTGTCTCTGCCTGCAAGGACTACGACTGTGTCGTTTGTTTTAACATGTACTTTGTTCATAGTTAATGACAATTCCTTTCCTGAATCTCTAAGGCACAAAACGACTTGAAAAGGAATTGTCATTTTGTGCATCATCTCGCGGTTCCCCGTAGGGGGAGCGAGTGGCACATAGCCTCGTTAGTTTGAATTTATTCAAACTATATTACCTCCGGAGCGAGTGACAGAATTTTCATGTAATCCTTATCACGAAGTTCGCGTGCCACCGGTCCGAAGATGCGCGTGCCTCTGGGGTTTTGGTCATCTTCTTTGATGAGCACTGCCGCATTTTCGTCAAAGCGGACATGTGTGCCGTCTGCACGATGAACACCTTTAACGGTGCGCACTATAACAGCTTTTACAACTTCGCCTTTTTTGACTGTGCTTGCAGGAGCCGCCTTGCGAACAGATGCTACGATGACATCACCGACGCCGCCGTATCTTCTCTTTGAACCGCCAAGCACTCTAATGCACTTGATTTCTTTGGCGCCTGTATTGTCGGCGACCTTTAGATATGATTCTTGTTGTATCATGGTTTACTCTAGTCCTTTCTGTGAAAGGTTAATTTCCTGTTAAGCCTGAAGTTTATACTACTTGGCTTTTTCGATGACTTCTATGAGTCTCCAGCGTTTGTCTTTTGAAAGCGGGCGGGTTTCCATGACACGCACTGTGTCGCCTATGCCGCAATCGTTTTTCTCGTCGTGAGCTTTGAGCTTATAAGTTCTTTTGATGATTTTTTTGTATAGCTTGTGCGGTACTCGAGATTCCACTGCGACTACAATGGTTTTATCCATTTTGTCTGAAACGACTCGACCTACCCTAGTTTTCCTTCCGGATGATCTTATCTCACTCATTTGCTCTAACCTCCTGCTTGTTCAAGCTGCTTTTGGCGAATAACCGTTTTGACTCGGGCAATATCTTTTTTGATTTGTGAAATCCTAAGTGGATTGTCGAGTTGGTTTGTCGCATGTTGCATTCTCAGAAAGAAGAGGTCATTTTTCAGTCCTGCAAGTCTCTCTTGGAGCTCATCAGGGTTAAGTGTTCTTGCCTCGCTTGCCTTCATCTTTATTCACCACCTGTCTCGCTTTGAACCTCGCGTTTTATAAATTTAGTCTTGCATGGAAGTTTGTGTCCTGCAAGTCTTATTGCCTCACGTGCAACTTCTTCTGTAACTCCGCCGATTTCGAAGAGCACTCTTCCGGGTTTTACTACTGCTACCCAGTGATCCGGTGCGCCTTTACCTTTACCCATGCGTGTTTCAGCAGGTTTTGAGGTTATCGGCTTGTTGGGGAAAATCTTAATCCAGACTTTACCACCACGTTTTGAGTAACGTGTCATGGCGATACGAGCTGCTTCGATTTGATTTGCTGTAATCCAAGCGGGGTCTAATGTTTGGAGTCCAAACTCGCCATATGTTACCTTTGTGCCGCGTGTGGCTTTGCCTTTCATGCGGCCTCTCTGTACTCTACGGTACTTAACTCTTTTCGGTGAAATCATTTAGCTGTTCCCTCCTTCCGGTGGTGCGCTACGTTGGATTGGAGGTCTGCCTTCTTGCGAGCCGCCTGCGGGTCTTGGTCCTCTGTCGCCACGATTGTAGCCACCGCCCTGTTGCGGTCCTTTATTGTCACGGTTATAACCGCCACCGCCGCCCGGACCTCTGTTGTCACGGTTGTAACCACCTCCGCCGCCCGGACCTCTGTTGTTGTAGCCGCCTCTATCTCCACCTCGACCTCTGTCGCGGCGGTCTCTGGGTGGTTTTGTCATATCCATAGTGCGTGGTGTTGTACGTAGTGTTTGGCTGAGTATTTCGCCGTTGTATACCCATACTTTAACGCCGATACGCCCATAGGTTGTGGCAGCTTCGGCGAAGCCGTATTCGATGTCTGCTCTGAGTGTTTGGAGTGGTATTGTTCCCTCGTGATATGCTTCACTTCTTGCAATTTCTGCACCGCCGAGTCTTCCTGATACCATAACTTTTATACCGCGAACGCCAAGGCGCATTGCTCTGCTCATTGCATTTTTCATCGCTCTGCGGAATCCTATACGTTTTTCCAGTTTTGCAGCGATGCCCTCTGCTATAAGTTGTGCGTTTGTGTCAGGATTTTTGACTTCAACGATTGAAATTGCAACGGGTTTACTGATTCTCTTTTCGAGTTCCAAACGAAGCCTTTCAATCTCTGCGCCACCTTTACCGATTATGACACCGGGGCGTGAGCAGTGGATGAATATTTTGACTTTTGCGTTGTCGCGTTCGATTTCAATTTTCGGAACGCCTGCAGAAAAGAGCAGTGCTTTGAGGTGTTTGCGAATGTTGTAGTCTTCAACTATTAGATCTCCGACTTTATCTTCGCGGGCATACCAACGAGAATCCCAGTCTTTTATGACGCCTACTCTAAAGCCATGCGGATTAACTTTTTGTCCCATACTGTTCTCCTATTCCTTCTCTGCGACTACGATAGTGATATGTGATGTTCTTTTGAAAATCCTGTGTGCTCTTCCGCGACCTACTGCTCTGATTCTTTTGAGTGTCGGACCGGGGTTTGCGTATGTTTCTGAAACAAACAGATTATCAGGATCCATTTCGTGGTTGTTCTCTGCATTTGCGACTGCGCTGTTTAAAAGTTTAATCATAACTTCTGAAGCGGCTTTTGGTGTTTGCATAAGTATCGCTCTTGCGAGTCCTGTATCTTTGCCTCTTATAAGGTCGCAGACTATTTTGACCTTACGCGGCGAGATGCGCACGAATTTTGAATGTGCCTTCGCTACTTTGGTACTCATTTTCTGCTCCTCCTACTTCGATGTTTTGCTACCGGCATGACCGCGATATGTGCGTGTCGGTGCAAACTCTCCGAGTTTATGTCCTACCATGTCCTCAGTGACGTAGACCGGTACATGGCGTCTGCCATCGTGAACTGCGATTGTATGACCAACGAATGTTGGGAATATGGTGCTTGCGCGTGACCAAGTTTTGAGCGCTTTTTTATTTCCCGAGCTGTTCATTTCATCAATGCGCTTGATGAGTTCCGGTGCAGCAAAGGGGCCTTTTTTAACACTTCTACTCATATTCAGTTCCCCTTTCTATTTCTTACCACGACGTTTGACTATGTATTTGTTATTTGGATTTTTAACTTTTCTGGTTTTATAACCAAGAGTTGGCTTACCCCAAGGTGTTACAGGTCCGGGGCGTCCAATTGGAGCCTTACCCTCACCACCGCCGTGCGGGTGGTCTACCGGATTCATCGCCGAGCCGCGAACTGTCGGACGAAATCCCATATGGCGCTTACGTCCGGCTTTACCGATGTGGATGTTTTGGTGGTCAGTGTTTCCGACTTGGCCGATTGTCGCCATACAGTTACTGCGAACCAGTCTGTGCTCACCTGACGGCATTCTGATTTGAGCCATAACGCCTTCTCTTGCCATGAGCTGAGCTGCTGTTCCGGCTCCGCGGACGAGCTGGCCGCCTTTTCCGGGGTGGAGCTCGATGTTATGTATAACTGTACCAACAGGTATTGATGTGATTGGCAGTGCGTTTCCGGGTTTGATATCGGCAGAGCTTGATGAGATTACCGAATCGCCTTGACCCAGTCCCGCAGGTGCGATGATGTAGCGAAGTTCGCCGTCTTCATACTCGATGAGTGCGATGTTTGCGCTACGGTTGGGGTCATATTCTAAGCGCAGAACTTTTCCGGGCACATCAAACTTGTTGCGCTTGAAGTCGATGATTCTGTACTTTCTGCGATTTCCGCCGCCCCTGTGGCGAACTGTGATACGACCGTAGTTGTTTCTGCCTGAATTCTTCTTCAGAACTTCAGTGAGACTACGTTCGGGTTTTGCTCTTTTATCTACTCCGTCAAAACCTGAAACTGTCATATGCCTTCTTGACGGGGTGGTGGGTTTAAATGATCTTACAGGCATTGTTTAGATTCCTCCCTGTTTATTTCTCAACTTGAAAGTTTAAAATATGTTACATTAGACCTTCAAAGAATTCTATTGTTTTTGAGCTCTCTGTTAGTCTGATGACTGCTTTTTTCCAGTCTTTTCTCTTACCTGTCGGGTAGCGGCCTTGACGTTTTGCTTTGCCTTTCATGTTGAGCGTCGTAACTTTTGAGACTTCAACTTCAAACAGGTCTTCAATTGCCTTTTTGATTTCTATTTTGTTTGCAGACGGAGCCACTTCAAACACGTACTTTTTGAGGTCAACATGCTCGGTGCTCTGTTCGGAGATAATCGGCCGCAAAATAATATCACTTGCTGTTTTCATTATGCGTATACCTCCTCAATTTTTGGAAGTGCCGCTTTGTCAACGATGAATGTTGTGGCATTCATGATATCGTATGTGCTCAGAAGTGTGGCGAAAGTGGTTGTGACACCGGGGATGTTTCTGGCACTGAGTACGACGTTGTTATCCGGCTCTTTTGTAACAACTACAGCTTTGCCGTCTACGCCGATCGCTGCGAGGAACTTAGCAAAGTCTTTAGTTTTGATATCTTTCATCTTTAGTTTGTCAACTACGATGATTGAGTCTCCCGCCGCTTTAAGTGACAGGGCTGATTTCAGTGCAAGCCTTCTGTACTTTTTATTCAGCGAGTAGCGGTAACTGCGGGGCTTGGGAGCAAACGCAACACCACCGTGTGTGTAGTGCGGAGTGCTGATAGAGCCTTGACGTGCTCTGCCCGTACCCTTTTGACGATGCGGTTTTCTGCCACCACCGCTGACTTCAGCGCGTGTGAGCGCAGATTGTGTGCCTTGTCTTTTATTTGCAAGATGGTTCTTGACTACGGCGTGAATTGCCGCCGTGTTTGGCTTGATTCCAAATACAGCTTCGGAGAGTTCAACCTCGCCTACAACTTTGCCTTTCATGTCGTGTACTTTTATCGCTGGCATAATAGGTATCTTCCTTTCCTATCGTTAATTAGGTGTTACGCGTTCTTGACTGTGTTTTTCAGGTATACAATGCCTTGTCTCGGTCCGGGTACTGCGCCTCTGACGGCTATCATGTTTCTCTCCGGGTCTACCTTTACTACGTCAAGGTTTTGTACTGTAACTTGTTCGTTACCCATTTGTCCTGCGCCTATCTTGCCTTTGAAGATTCTTGCAGGGTCTGTTCCGGCTCCCATGGAACCTGCGTGTCTGTGAACCGGGCCACCACCGTGTGATGTGGCTGTTCTGCTTGCACCGTGGCGCTTTATGACACCTGAGAAGCCTTTACCGCGCGATATGCCTGTGATGTCTACTTTGTCGCCCTCTGCGAACACATCGGCTTTTAGCTCGTCGCCTACATTATATGTAGAAGTGTCGTCCAGACGGAATTCTTTGAGATGTTTTTTCGGTGCAACTCCGGCTTTTTTGATGTGTCCGAGTCTTGGTTTTGTGAGCCTGCGCTCTTTGACATCTTGGTAGCCGATTTGAATTGCTTCATATCCGTCGTTTTCCATTGTTTTCTTTTGTGTAACCAAGCAGGGACCTGCTTCAATTACTGTAACCGGTATAACTTTGCCGTTTTCGTCGAAAATCTGCGTCATTCCGATTTTCTTTCCGATGATCGCTTTGACCATTGCTGTTTCCTCCTATAATTGGTTGACTCACTATGGAACCAACATTATGCACTGTGGGGCGGGACACCGAGGACGCCGTCCCCTACAATTTAATGATTTGCTATTTTATAGTTTGATTTCGATTTCTACGCCTGCGGGGAGTTCGAGAGACATGAGTGATTCTACTGTTTTTTGCGTGGGGCTCATGATGTCTATCAGGCGCTTGTGGGTCAGTCTTTCAAACTGTTCTCTGCTGTCTTTGTGCTTGTGCACTGAGCGCAGTATTGTAATGATTTCTCTTTTTGTAGGAAGCGGGATTGGACCTGATACTCTTGCTTCTGTCCGTTTTGCTGTTTCGATGATTGTTGATGCGGCTTGGTCGATGAGCTGGTGGTCGTATGCTTTTAGCCTGATTCTAATCATCTTTTTAGTTGTTGACTTAGTCGCTGCCATTTTTTATCCTCCTAAAAATTCTATACACTCTGCCGTGTGTGTCATATTGCCTGATTATTTTAACCGGATTTTCTCCGGTAGAGCCTGCAATGACTACACTTTTTGAGAATGTAATTTTAGCCGCCCGATTTCACACTGATTTGTCTCATTTTTCCAGCGCCGGACTTGCTCCCCGAAAGTTACCAGGTGGTGCCTGCAATCTCTCGGTTCTACGCAGGTTTTTCTTACCCTCGCAAAAGGGCGCCTGAGTAGAATACCAAATGGCGCCCCTATTGTCAACATAAATTTTTGATTTTTTGTAAATTTTTTCGAATTTTTTTAAGCTTGTCTTATTTGGCCTTCTTCGTGGGTGGCGAGATTGGGGTTGTGAAGCAGGTTTCTATATAAGCCAGGCGGGTACTATCCATGTGGTGTGCTTTGAGCGTACTGCCGGCCTCAAGTTCTGTCCTTGGTAAATTATACTGCCCATTCCGACGTTCATTCTCATGTGGACCGGCAAATCATCACAACCTTCTTCACTTGCAACAGGATAGAGAGCATTAAAATTCTTCGCATTTTCAGATGGATTCACACTCTTTTTAATCTCTATCGGATAAAGCGTCCCATCTTTCCAGATAATAAGGTCAATCTCCCTTTTATTGTTGTCCCTGTAATGAAACAGCGGAGGAGTTTTGCCTGTATTGATAAAGCTCTTATATATTTCTGAGACGACATATGTTTCAAAAAACTCCCCCGACATTGCGCCAGCTTCAAGCACCTCAGGGCTTGACCATTTTGTTAAATGAGCCGCAAGGCCGGTATCCATGAAGTACATTTTAGGTGATTTGACAACTCTCTTGAGGGCATTGTTGTGGTACGGCTCTATTAGAAAAACAATTCCGGACGAAACAAGAACAGAAAGCCACTGTTTTGCAGTTGGTGCTGACACCCCAACTTCTCTTGCCAAAACTTCATAATTGACAAGACAACCGGTTCTTGCCGCTGCTGCGCGCAAAAAACGGTAAAATGACAGTTCGTCAGCCACTTGCGTAAGATCTCGTATGTCTCGACTGACATAGGTTTGTATATATGAGGTGAAGTAGTCGTCCAAATCCGTCTCAGGCTGTTCGTAGAGCTTTGGCATTCCTCCCCTATGAATTCGCTCGAATATTTCAGGGAGTGACATAGGTTGCGCTATTTCAAACCTACCCAGCAAATCTTCTGACGATGTTGTAAACGCATTGAATAAGCTACCTGTTATTTCATTATTCGAAAGACCAAACAAATTCAGTATGCCAACACGCCCGGCAAGGCTTTCTGACACATTTTTCATCATGTGAAACATCTGAGAACCTGTTAACCAAAAACTGCCATTTCCCTTATTGGTATCTACATACATTTTGATGTACGGCAAAAGCTGTGGCGCATACTGGATTTCATCTATTAGCACAGGTGGGGAATACCTTTCTAAAAAAGCGGCCGGGTCGTCCATGGCAAATAACTTATTGTCAGGATTGTCCAGCGTGACATATTTTCGCTCTTGCTCTGCTAAGCGCTTGAGTAATGTCGTTTTGCCTGATTGACGAGGTCCTGTAACAAGCATTACAGGGAATGTTCCCGACACCTTTTTTGCTGTATCCTCAATTTTGCGCTTGATATACATTGTACTCGCCCCCTTTTCAACAAATTAAGCTAATCTAAAAAGTTATTTTAGATTAGCTTAATTTGTTTGGATTGTCAAGTGGAAGTTTGGGAACTATATTATATTGTACAGTTAACGCATTTTTGCAGAAGCTCTGGTTGCAGTGTGGTATACTGAGTATGTTCACATGAAAACTATTCTCGCAAAATAATCCCGGGCAACTCTTCAAGATCTGTCACCGTATAGGTGGCGCGTACATCTCTTGTGGCATCACCTATGGCTACACAATCAAAACCTCCTGCCACGGCGGCCTCTATGCCCGCAAAAGCGTCCTCGACTACTAAGCACTCACCGGGCGAAAGCGAAATTTTGTCAGCAGCCAGCAAAAAAACTTGTGGGTGTGGTTTTGAAAACTCAATATCATTTCCATCAGTGACAGCGTTAAAAAAAGAGCCAAGTCCGATGCGATCGAGTATAAGGCGTGCATTTTTGCTGGACGAACCTATAGCAAGTTTGACCCCATTTTCACGCAACTCATGAAGAGTACTCAGCACAGAGGCTGCAACATAACTCTCATCCATTTGCATTATAAAGTTTTTGTAATGCATATTTTTACTTTCAGAGATACGCAGCTTTTCAGCATTACTGAGAGGGGGCCCGTGGTAGCGCTCTAAAATAATGTCAAGGCTCTCCATGCGGCTAACTCCGCGAAGGCGGTTATTTATCTCTTCGTCAAAGTAAATGTTCATGGAATCTGCGAGCGATTTCCATGCCTTGTAGTGGAAATCATCCGTATGGCAAATCACTCCGTCTAAATCAAAGATTACTCCTGCATATCTCATAGACGCGTATCCCACATTCCGCAAAATGCATCAACCGGGGAAACACCCTTAAAGTCGGAACGCCCCATGAGCTTGTCGATGAGTGCATTGAGAATTGTGTCTGTTGATGCATAAGTGTTTATAAAAGTCTTAACACGCGGCACATCAAGCAGATGATATGGATTTTCCAGTGATATGAAAACTGTAGGTATGCTTTCCATGTATATAGGCACATTAGCGCCAAACGGCATGACCCACTCTATACGGATGGTGGTCTGATTGCTGCGGGTGGCAAGATTTGCCACGTACAGCATCAAATCATATTTCTCTGTCATTTCTGAAAATGGCTGCATCATACCTTCATATCCTTTTGAGGACTCAAACACGTCAACATCAAAACCTTCACTCTTCAGCGACTCAATAAACTGATTCACAGCACCAACTCGAACGCCATAAGCAAAACCTTCCTCCGACTCAATCGGATAAACTAATACACGCTTGTATTTTTCAGGGGAGATAGGCAGCACACCTTTTTCTTCTTTTACCAAAGTGATAGACTCATCGGCGCACTCTTTTGCCCAACGCTCATGTTCATCCTTGGCAGGTATCTCACCGCTTGCAACCAATGTTCCGGCAGATTTTTTCTTATGAAGCCCCAGAGCAGCTTTAAGTCCTAATATTTTAGTTATAGCGTCGTTTAAGCGCTCAGGTGTTATGATGCCGTTTTCCACACCTTTTCTCATGTATGAAAAATCTTCTTCCATATTTTTTGTGAACAGAAACATATCGCAACCGCAAGCAATGGTATACGGTACAGCTTTTTCCCGCGGCATGGGAATTGTCATGCCTGCCATAGTGGTGGCATCTGTAACTACAAGCCCGTTGAACCCCATTTGCTCTTTTAGAAGTGTAGTAACAAGCTCCGGCGCCAGTGATGCAGGCATTATCTCTTCGTCTTTTATCCCGGGAACAAGTTTTCGTGAGTATGCAGGCATACTGATATGCCCAATCATAACAGTCATCGCACCTGCATCAATACAGGCTCTGTATGCAGAGCCGAAAGTGTTATCCCAGTCATCGCAAGACATAGTGTTTACTGATGTGACAAGATGTTGATCTCGCTCATCCACACCGTCACCGGGAAAGTGTTTTATGGAAGCTGCAATGCCTTCTTTTTGTATAGCCTTAACATATTCCACACCCATGGACTTAACTCTCTCTGGGTCAGAGCCAAATGTGCGTATATTGGTTATTGGGTTGCGAAAGTTGTAATCAATGTCGATTATTGGTGCAAACGACCAATTGACACCGACAGATGCACCCTCACGCCCGCAAATAGTTCCAAGTCTTGCAGCGGTCTCAGGCTTATCCGTAGCTGCCACGGCTAGATGAGAACCCATGCTTGTACCTTCCTCAAAGACCCCAACTCCACCACGCTCAAGATTAGCAGCTATGAGCATCGGGATTTTACTGTTCGTCTGCAAAATCTCGGCAGCCTCTCCGGCTTGCTCAATAGCCATAGGACGGCACATTAGCCCTCCCGGTTTTACATTTTTTGCCAGTGAGGCAAGTTTTTCCGGTTCAGAGTCGTATGCTATGAGGCAAAAAAGTTGAGAAATTTTCTCTTCCTGCGTCATATTGCGAAGAGTTTCATTGACCCACTTAATATCCTCATCGGTTAAATTAAATGGTTTTTCTTTAAGATTATTCATGTTCATAAACTCCTTTACTGGCTAATTACCGGTGAAATAAATTCATTACTCTCTACTGCACTGTAATTGATTTCTATTGCGCTGCCAGCCACTCGAAAATGGTTATGTCTCTTCCGCAAACTTCAGCTGAAGCATCATTGTTAAAAACATGAATCCAAGCCCAGTGACCATCATACTTCCAGGGATTACCTTTGCCGTCACTCCATTGACCGCTTATATCTTCCATTACATCATACCATGTGTGGTGAGCATTTTTTGCATTTCTCTCTACCAAAAGCTGATGAGTTCTTTCCGCTCCTGAAAATGCGACAATGCCATCATTTCTTGCATGTACCTGCCATATCGGCATATTTACGATCCCCATCAGCTGCTCATCTGTTATCCAGTTAGGGTCATACGCCTGACAAACAGGGAAAGCAGCGGCAAACTTATTAGGATACTGCAAAATCATTCGCATAGTCATAAACCCGCCGTTTGAGCATCCTCCGATGAATATTCTTTTTGAGTCAACATTTGGGTGGTCAATCAGGTAACGTTCTATAAGTTCAATCAGTGCTGTTTCGTATTTAGTTATACCATTTTTTGTATATGCGCCGCTACCATCATCCATCCACATGGTTGGAACTTGTGGTGCGAGAATGTATGCACCACCCATCAACTCTTGAATCTTTTTGTCCGCAAGTGCAACAACCTTGTTTCCGATGATTGCCACATCCGCTCGCTGAGAGCCAAACCAACTGCCTTCACCTGCCCCGTGAAGCCAAATAATGAGAGGCCTTGAGCTGCTTTCTGCCTCCGGAGGGACAAAAGAAGCATACTGCAAAATCACATTATCAGAAGCCACAAACCTACCTGAAATATCAAAAGAATCCGCAAGCGGCATTTCTATGCCGGAGCACTCCATGGTAAATTCAATGCCTTTCCAAATCAAACTGTGGGTATAAGGGTATGCCCATTGATTCCCAACATAAAATTTCCCCGGTCCTTCTTCAATTTTTTCAACACGAAGGGCATTTGCATAACTATAAGACGGGTGGACTTCCAAATCCAAAGTCACATAGCCCCCGGACACAGAAAGCTTCGTGATCTTGCGTGTGCCGGAAACTATAGGTGTCGGCTCAAATGCACCGCCTTGTCTCGTGACATTCACGATAAAATCTTCCGCACAAAGACCATTAGTATCGCCTTTCCAAGCAATAATTAGTTTTGTAACATAGGGACCGAAATCAAATCCTTCGACAACCATTTTATACAAGAGAATGTTTTTCATTTAACTCTAAACGCCCTTTCATAAAGTTGAATTATCGGAGGGCAATCAATGCCCTCCGATAGTTACTTGCCGTTAGGAGGAAGTGTATAGTTAAATCGGTTATCCAATTCCTGCCTCAATAGCCCAAGCATCAAGTTGCCTTTGCTTTTCTGCAATTATAGTCTGCAGTCCTGCTGCATTCATTCGAGACTCCAATTCTGCAATTCCCTCAGCAGGATCGATAAAGCCTAAACCGATACCGGGCAGAAGTTCCTCGAACACACTCGTGACAGCTACAATTTCGTGTTGAACCGGAGCAGGGTCAAACAGAAACCCAAAGGCCAAAGACTGCACAGCATTGTCATTAAACTCAATAAGCTGATCGGCCAGGTCAAGATCATCCCCTATCCAAACATGTGATATAAACTGGTTAGGCATTGCCCACGCCATATTCACAAACCAACCTGAGTTTGATCCATCTAAGCCGGGTGCAAAATCAATGTGACCGCTCGGCTGTACTTCGTAGTGAACGCCCTCTACACCCCAGATAAGAATGTTTGAGATTTCAGGGTCGGTGTAGAGTGCTCTCATCAGAGTCATTGCCATTTCGGGGTTTTCGGTCGTCCATGGGATTACCCACGGGAAGCGAGCTGCAGCATTCGATGCCATAAAGTCAATGCCTGTTTGGAAAATAGTCATGGGCTGAGCACAAAGACCACTCTCTTGCACAACGATTCCGGGCTTGCCTGCCGTAAAGTAAGACATAATACTCCCTGCTGCAGTAAGAGCTGTTACAGGAGTGTCGTCTACTGCCGCATCTCCACCAATGAAGCCAAGTTGGTTCCACCTGCGAGTCATGGTGATAAAGTCGTAGAAAATCTGGCTTGTGAAGAAGTCGGAAACAGTCAAATCGTTTGCGGGATCCAGCAAAACACCAAATGGTTGAGCACCGAGAAAATCGATTGAAAAGTAATGTCCGATATTATCAGGCATAAGCGGACGAATTGTCTCAATGTCAGGGAAGGCAACATGAAGTTCAGCCAAAATATCTTCAAATTCTTCAATTGAAATGTGTATTATATCGTTGTTAGGTTCAGGCAAAGGGAAGCCAATTGCTTCCAGATATTGACTACCAACTGCGAAAGCACCGCGCCCTGCAGCGTGGTCTACATTCGTAGGCAACCCATACAACGTGCCGGCTACTCGAGCACCATCAACAATTTCCCATCCGCCAAGAGCTTCCACAATGCCTGCACCATAGTTCTGCAAAAGGTCATTTTCTTCCAAATCCATTAGAAACCCTTGTTGGTGCATAGTCATATATCCAACAAAAAGGGAGGACATAACGTCAATCTGCTCTCCTGCGGTTAGCATCAGAGTAGCATTCTGGGCATATGAGGCAACGTCCATAACTATGAGTTCAAGGTTTATACCGTATCTGGGAGTGAGAATTTCATTGAGTGCATCTTCAATAACTTGTACATCACCCGGAATTACGAATGTACCCATGGCAAGTACCAAATCGACAACTTCGCCGTCTGCATCTCCGTTACCACACGCTGTTATAAAAATTGTTGTCAGCACAATTGCGAGTAATAGTGTTATAATTTTTCTTTTCATAATATGTACCCTTTCAAATCGTTTTAACTTTTGCTGTGTTAGGTCGCAAGAAGAAGTAAAAATGCATTGATTTTTTTAGCCTTTTACACCCCCTAACGTAATACCTTTTACAAAGTTTTTTTGTACAAATGGATACACAAGCACGATAGGGAGTACACCCATTACCGCCATAGCCATTCGAACGGCTGTCAATGGAGCGCGTGCAAGCCCGACAGCTGCCTGAGTGCCGATATCGGCAGTTTGCATCAGGACTTGAATGTTTTGCATAATTCGGTTGAGAAGGTTTTGAATGGTGAATAAATCTGTACGTCTCACCAGATATACAAACCCGTTTATCCAGTCATTCCAGTAGTTAATTCCGACAAATATAGCAACCGTGGCAATGATAGGCTTTGCCATCGGTACTGCTATCTGCATCATCAAGCGAAACTCGCCTGCGCCGTCTATTTCGGCCGCCTCAAGAATTTCGGTGGGTATATTTGTAGTGAAATAGCTCTTCATAAGAAGAACGAAGAAACCGTTAGTGAGCAGGTTAGGTATAACAAGTCCCCAAAACGTATCGCCAAGGCCAAAAACCTGCGTGTAGTTGATGTATGTTGGCACAAGTCCGCCGTTGAATATCATGGTAAAGAACACAAAAAATGTCAGAGCCTTGCGCAAGGGTAAGCCTCTTTTGGCAAGACCATAAGCTAGAGGTGTGGTAATGCAAATACTTAAAATTACTCCAACGGTGGTTACGAGAAAAGACATCACATAAGAACGGATGATGACCGCACCGTTTGTGACAAACAGCCATTCATATGCAAAAAGGCTGAACTGATGGGGTATAAAGTTGTAACCATACCTAATAAGAGCCTCTTCAGCGGTGAACGAGGATGCAACGAGCAGGACAAAAGGCACCAATACAAAAAATGCAAGTATTGACATGAATATATGTCCGACTGTATTGAAAATGCGATCTGATTTGTACATCATTTGCTTGTCATTCCCTTCCTATATTAGTGCGCTTTCGCGGTCGATTTTACGGATTATCAGGTTTGCAGTGAGAACGAGTATGAAGCCTACTACGGATTGATAAAGACCGGCAGCCGCTGACATCGATATGTTGCCAAGCTGGATAAGACCTCGGAAAACATAAGTATCAATAACATTGGTGGTGGAGAAGAGTGCTCCTGAGTTCATAGGGACTTGGAAGAATAATCCGAAATCAGCGAAGAAAATTCGTCCGATAGCGAGCAATGTCAGCATGATAATTGTAGGCTTCAGAAGTGGAAGGGTTATATATTTGAACTGTTTCCACCTGCCTGCTCCGTCAAGCATTGCAGATTCATAGAAAGATCTATCAATGCCAACCAAAGTGGCAAGATAAATAATAGTTCCAACACCCACACCACGCCAAGCGTTGACAAGTATCAGTATAAAGGGCCATCGTCCGGGCTCGCTATACCAACTAACGGGGTCCAGTCCCAAAAACGGAAACAAAGCTGTGTTAAAAAAGCCGCTCTCAACACTTAAAAATCCAAAGACAATATATCCGATAATAACTGTCGAAATCATGTTGGGCAACAGTATTGAGCTTTGAAAAAAGTTTTTCATTTTCCCACGAAGTTCATTGAGGATAACGGCAAGAAATATTGAAAGCGATGTGTTAACGACAATAAACGCTGCATTATAGAGGATTGTGTTGCGTGTGATTATCCAAGCGTCCTGTGTAGCAAAGAGAAATTGAAAATTGTCAAATCCAATCCAAGGACTCCCAAAAATTCCCTGCCTTGCATTGAAATTCCTAAAAGCCACAGTTATGCCCGGCAGCGGCATATAATTGTTAATAAAGAAATACACAAGACCGGGGAGCATGAGCAGATAAACCGGCAAGTAGCGTGTCCACTTTTGTTTAGAACGGATTCGAGGACTCTGCTTGTCAGCAGAAAGTACAGTTTTCATAAAATGACCAACCCTTTCGAGAATCTTCAGTCGCAACAAGATGCATAACGGAGTTCTACTTGCTGTAAGCTTATATATTATCCCAAAGCTTTATGTTAAAAGCAACAAAAAATTAAGTAAAAATTACTTAATTTTTACTTAATTTCACCACTTGTTAATATTTTGACATATTTAATCCCTTTTCACAAAGAATGTAACATTCACACTCCCTACACTGTTTGACGTTTTTTCAGTGATGTTGCTACCTCGATTTTCAAAGGGGAGTGTGAGCCGTTTTTGATATTGCTTATCAGACGCGAAACAGCCATCTCTCCCATATATCTTTTAGGAACATGGATTGTTGTAAGCGGGGGGTCCATGTAGGATGCGAGTGGGACATTGTCGAAACCTATAATTGCAATGTCATCCGGGACACGTATGCCCTTTTGCTGAAAAGCTTTTATTGCACCAATGGCAATACAATCGTTATCGGCAAAATAGCATGGAGCAAGTTCCTCTCCCTGTTCGATGAGCTCCAGCATATCTGCCATGGCACCTTCGACTGAGGGTGTCAGTCTATGCATGATAGACTTAGATGTTGACATCCCATGCCTTCGAATTGCTTTATAAAATCCATCAGCGCGATCCTCAAAATTCCCTATGGAGTAGGAAGAACGCAGATACCCCGGCTGTTTATTGCGGCGGCTGATGAGATAATCCGTTGCAATGAGCGCACCTTGAACATTATTTATCAGCACACAATCGTAATCAAGAAAATCGAGAAATAAATCAAGAACCACAACAGGTATTTTCAGGGATTCAAATGGAATGAAATCCTCAATTTGCATCTCAGTTCCCAACAAAATAACCCCTGCACAGTCAGAGTAAGAAATCTCGTCAATTTTCTTTTCCACATCTTCGCTTTTTAGTATATGAGTGATGTGAAGCTTGTACTGCTCATTTGCACAGGCGACCTCAATACCCTCAAAAAGCTCTGAAAAAAATGGCGTTTCAGTGACAATTGCGCCTTGCCTCTTGTAAATCGCAAATGTGATATGCCTGGAATGCATACCCTGCTTTGTTTGTTTATAGAAATCGTACCCATGCTTGTCGGCTAAATCCATTACCTTGCGGCGAGTCTGAGTGCTTACGCCGGGTTTATTTCGCAAGGCGAGCGATACCGCCGCCTCGGAAAGATTTAACAATTTCGCAAGTTCTTTCACCGTAATGCTCATATTGGCACCATACCTTTCAGACTTTAATTGTTCACGTAAGGAACTATCAAACCGGGGTCATCCTCACTGCCATGTATTGCCGAGCCGGAAGCTCAACATGCAAATTTTCTCTTGCCATTATACCGCAGTCTGTAATGGTCATGTTCCAAGTATCAATAATTTCTACTTTATAATTTCCATCAGGCAAATTACTTCTTCCGAGATATGGGTGGTCTGAGTGAAAAGAGCGATTTTTCGGACGACTAAATCCAAGATATGCTATATATACTTTACCCTCAATACCGCCGACCGCAATATCCCAAGGACTACGTTCAGGCAGATAATCAATACCACCCGCCTCTTCGCAAATTTTCATTAAAAACTCATATCGCTCAGGGCTATCGCCTTTTAAAACACCGCCTTTGCTCCACCATAGAACATCGTCGTCACTCAAATATGTCTCGCCGTGACCGGGATATCCGCCACGCACAAACGCCTCCCAAGAGCGGCGCATAAGTTCTTCGGCAGTCAAATTGCCCCAGCCCCAATGTATGTCGCCTTCATATCCGATTTCATCTAAAGTTGCAGGCTTTTGGTACTCTTTTATCCACACATCTGTGTATTCAGTTGTTTTGTATACATCTTGGCGTTGCAGCGAACAATGAGTAATCCAAGGTTTACTGTGATTGTAGAATCCAAAGCAATTGTGGATAGACATCAGATGTCCTGCGTAATCACCCTCCAAAATGACCTTTGCAAACCCTTCCCAATCTTGCTCTGTGAGATGTCGCAGTAAATCATACTCATTGGCAAGACTCCACCAAACATTCGGAAAACAAGATAAACGAGCAGTTATATATTTAAGATAACGATGATTGCACTCGGTATTCATTTGGGAGAATCCCCAGTGGTCATAAGCGTGAAACAGTATTAAATCAGACTCAATGCCAATACTATGCAGCTGCTTTATACAGCTCTCCAGATGTGCAAAAAATGCAGGATTGGGTTTTGTGTAGTCAAAACCGTCAGTTAAATTCCCTTCAAATGCAAACATTTCCGGTTCGTTTTTATTAAAATCATAATGCTTTGGAAACACACACATGCGTATTTTTTTAAATGCTGATTTCTTTAGACTCTCTATCGTTTGTCTGCGAAGTTCATATGGTTGGTGTATCCAGGCATAACTGGTTGTTCCCATGGGGTAAAGGGGAGTTCCGTCATCAAAAGCAAAATGTTTTCCACGTACACGCGCCACACCGTGATTATTTGGCTCAGCCTCAGAGCAAATAAAACTACCGGAAAGACCGTTGAGTGACAAAATTTCTGAAGTTGTGCTATAGGTCCATTCTCCTAAAGAGTCAGGCATAAACCGAAGCTTGAAAATACCGCATCCATCGTAGAACCCATGGGCGGTTAGTTTGCGATTGTCTTTTTGAAAAACTCCCTTAAAATCGACATCAAAGGGGTTGATTGCAACTTCTCCGACCTCAATAGTAAGCGAGATTTCCCATGTTCCGTAACAAGGGACTGTTTTAGAAATAGACATATCTCTTAATCCTTTCAAATAAAATTTAGTAAAATATACTAAAATCTTCCTTGACATTAACTTAACATTAATAGATAATAAATGCAATATGTTTTTAGAAATTTATTTTAAGCAACGAGTTTTAATAAAATTATGAGTAGAATTTTAGTAGCAGGAGGCAATTCACAATGAAACCTATCAAACTCGGTTTCGCGCCAACTCGCAGGAGTATTTTCAGCGCACCTGATGCGGTGAAATATGCGAACTTGACTCGCGAAAAACTTAAAGAACTGGAAATTGATTTTGTCGATATAACAGACATAAACGATGAGGGGCTTCTTTATAATGAGCAGGATATGCAAAAAGTAGCCGAAAAATTCAAAGCTGAAAAAATAGATGGTCTTTTTGTGCCGCATTGCAATTTTGGCACAGAGTATATTGTGGCGAAACTCGCTAAAGAGATGAATGTTCCTGTCCTTTTGTGGGGACCGAGGGACGAGCGACCTGATGAAGCGGGAATCCGTTTGCGAGACACCCAATGCGGGCTGTTTGCCACGGGTAAAGTTCTCAGACGTTTTCAGGTGCCATTTACTTATTTGAAAAATTGCCGGCTTTCTGACGATGTTTTTGAGCAGGGAGTAAAGAGATTTCTTGCTGTATGTAACACAGTAAAAGCGTTCAGAAACACACGCATATTGCAAATCTCAACTCGACCTTATGATTTCCTGACAACAATGTGCAACGAGGGCGAACTGCTTGAGCGGTTTAACATTCAACTCGCCCCAATTCCAATGCCTGAGCTCAGCGCAGAGGTGAAAGCAGCAAAAGCGGAGAAGAATCAAGTTTCAAAAACCATTGAACTCATTAAGTCAAAGATGGAAGTAAAAATCGAGTCTAATGAGCTTGAAACGGTTGCAGCACTAAAAGTCGCTATGCAGGCTTTAGCTGATAAATATGGCTGCAATGCAATTGCGATTCAATGCTGGAATTTCCTTCAGAATGAACTCGGCATTATGCCGTGTGCCGCAAATGCTTTGCTCACAGATGAGGGACTGCCTGTTGTCTGCGAAACGGATATCCATGGCGCAATTACTTCTATTCTTGTGGAAGCGGCGGCAGTGGGTACGGCGACAACATTTTTTGCAGACTGGACTGTTCGCCACCCTGATAACGAAAATGCGGAGCTGTTGCAGCACTGCGGTCCATGGCCGATTTCTGTTGCTCAAAATAAGCCGACACTCGGTTATCCGCTCGCTTTTAAGCATCCGGGGGCAGTGGAAGCTCTTGCAAAACCGGGAAAAATTACGCTTGCACGTTTTGACGGAGACAACGGTGAATATTCAATGTTACTTGGTAATGCCGTGGCGGTTAACGGGCCTTTCACAAAGGGTACATATATGTGGGTCGAGGTAGATAATCTCGGCAGGCTTGAAGAGAAAATAGTCTGCGGACCGTATATTCATCACTGCACGGGCATACATGGCGATGTCGTTGCTGTTTTGTACGAGGCATGTAAATACATGGGTATACAACCCGACCTCTACGACCCTATTGAGGAGAAAATCAGAGCAACAATCAGAGGGGAGAAAGCGGAGTGAACTATAGCGAGTTGACTGCGAAATCGTTTGCACTGCGTCGTGATGTCCTGGAGATGATTTATCGCAGTAAAGGCGGGCATTTTGGAGGCGATTTCAGCGTGATGGATATTCTTGTCACGTTATATAACCTGCATATGAGTACCTCTTTACAAAATATCGATGACCCGATGCGTGACAGGTTCATTTTAAGTAAAGGGCACTGCGTCGCCGCACTCTATGCGGTTCTCTGCGATAAAGGTTTTTTTCCTAAAACCGACCTCGAAACATTTTCGCAGTTTGGCTCGAATTATATCGGGCATCCGAACAATAAGATAAACGGAATTGAAATGAACTCCGGCTCTCTGGGTCACGGGCTGTCAATCGGCGTAGGCATGGCAATTGCCGCTAAGATGGATAATGCAAGTTACCATGTCTATGTCGTCATGGGCGATGGGGAGCTTGCAGAAGGCTCCGTGTGGGAAGGTGCAATGTCCGCCGGGCATTATAAGCTCGACAACTTGATTTCGATAGTTGACCGCAACAGACTTCAAATCTCAGGTTCAACTGAGGAAGTTATGGCGCAGGACAACCTGTCGGAACGCTTTGCTTCTTTTGGTTGGAACGTACTCGAAGCAGACGGGAATAACATTAAATCACTTGATGAAGTTATTAGCAGTGCAAAACTGCACAAGGGAAAACCGACCGCAATAATTGCAAACACAGCAAAAGGCTATGGTTACTCAGCAGCAGAAAATAATGCCGGCTGGCATCATAAAGTGCCAAACGCAGAGCAGTATGAATCGGCAAAGGCAGAGCTTCTTAAGAGGGAGGCGGAGGCAGTATGAACCAAGTTACTAACCGCCAAGCGGTCTGTGATGCTCTGATTGGGCATGGAAAAATAAACCGAAATATCGTCGTCCTATGCAGCGATTCACGAGGTTCTGCGTCTCTCAGCACATTTGCTGAGCAATTGCCGAAGCAGTTTGTAGAAGTTGGGATTGCCGAGCAAAACATAGTGTCGATAGCAGCAGGACTGGCTTCATGCGGTAAAAGACCGTTTGTTGCTTCTCCTGCATGTTTTCTTTCCACAAGAAGCATGGAGCAGGTGAAAGTAGATGTGGCGTATTCGGGTACTAATGTAAAGCTGATTGGAATCAGTGGCGGAATTAGTTATGGTGCATTGGGTATGACGCACCATTCAAATCAGGATATAGCGACTATTGCTTCAATTCCCGGTATGCGTGTATATCTGCCGAGCGACAGATTTCAAACAGGCAAACTGCTCGAATATCTCATAAAAGACGATGCTCCCGCTTATGTCCGGATAGGGAGAAATGCAGTTGAAGATATCTATAGTGAAAATGAAATCCCTTTTAAGATGGATAAGGCGACCATTATAAGGGAAGGTAGCGATGTGACAATAATTGCCTGTGGTGAGATGGTGTCAGCGGCGGCGAAAGCCGGTGACATTCTTGCTGCACAGGGAATTTCTGCACGTGTTCTTGATATGTATTGTGTTAAGCCTATAGATGAGGATTCAATCATCAAATCGTGCAAGGAAACAAAAGCAATAGTGACAATTGAAGAACACTGCGCAATTGGCGGAATGGGCAGCATGGTGAGTCAAATAGTGGGGCGCACAAACCCTGTTCCCATCATAAACATGACACTTCCCGACAGTCCTGTTATAGCCGGGAAGTCGGGCGAGGTGTTTGACCACTATGGGTTAAACGCCGATGGAATTGTTAAAACTGTACTTAATCTTGAATGTTTTCGAAAGGAACTGTCATATGTCTGAGCGATATATTTTGGGGCTGGATCAAAGTACATCAGCGACAAAAGCCATGCTTTTTAACAACAGTGGCGGCTTAGTTTGCCGTGAGGACATATCTCATCGTCAGATTGTGGACGACAGAGGTTGGGTTGAGCATGACCTCTTGGAAATTTATGAAAACTGTATCGAAGTGATAAAGCAAGTTATACTAAAATCAGGTATTGATAAGTCACAAATTATCGGAATCGGAATCAGTAACCAGCGAGAAACAGCCGCTGTCTGGGATAGAGAAACGGGAGTTCCCGTATATAACGCAATCGTTTGGCAATGTTCCAGAGGTGAAGAAATATGCAAGGAAATAGAAAGTGCAGGGTTTGCAGAGAAAATCAGGGAGATAACAGGACTTCCCCTATCCCCTTACTTTTCTGCGGCAAAGATAGCTTGGGTACTAAAAAACATTGATACAAAAGACAAGCAGCTTTGTGCGGGAACAATTGACAGTTGGCTCATATACAAGCTCACGGGAAATTATAAAACCGATTATTCAAATGCTTCGCGTACACAGCTTTTTGACCTGAAAACCTTAACTTGGAGCGATGAGGTTTGTCAGATTTTTGGCATTGACCGTGATATATTGGCGGAAGTCTGCGATTCGGACTGTTGCTTTGGTTACACTGATGTTGCAGGTTTATTTGATAAACCTATCCCGATTCACGGAGTCATGGGAGACTCACACGGAGCTTTGTTCGGTCAAGGTTGTCACGACGTCGGTATGATGAAAACTACATATGGAACCGGTTCCTCGATAATGATGAATATCGGCTCGAAAATGCTTCTCAGTGACAGAGGTGCCGTTACTTCTATAGCGTGGAAAAGTGAGGGCAAGGTTGATTATGTCCTTGAGGGTAATATAAATTATACGGGTGCTGTTATAACGTGGCTCGCTCATAATCTTGACATTATTGAGACTCCCGAAGAATCGGCAAAATATGCCGCTGCTGCAAATCCTGAAGACGAAACATATTTGGTTCCGGCTTTCAGTGGGCTGGGTGCGCCTTACTGGAAAAGCGATGCACGGGCAATTCTCTGCAATATGAGCCGCACGACGGGAAAAAATGAAGTAGTCAGAGCAGCACTTGAATGTATTGTTTATCAAATATCAGATGTAGTAGGTGCAATGCGCGAAACTGCAAATATTACCGCTAACTCTCTGCGCGTTGATGGTGGACCCACAAAAAACAGTTATCTCATGCAGTTTCAAAGCGACATACTAAATTTGCCCGTCGAAGTGCCTGAGCAAGAAGAATTGTCCTGCATCGGTCCGTCATATATGGCGGGAATAGCTCTAGGGCTCTACGATAAAGAAACAGTGTTCACCCGGATAAAACGAACACTGTATAGTCCTGCTATGGACTCAAAAGGGAGAGAAAAAAAGCTTAGCGGATGGTCAAAGGCGATTGGTATGTTGCTCGGAGGTGGGTAGTTAAACCAATTTACTGTCAATAACCAATTTACTTGACCTGTGAGACAATTTCACGTAAAATAAGCTAGAACTTTTTTTGAGAGGAATTGTCTTTATTATGAGTATATACAGTAATTTGAGGGGCGATGGCGAGCTGAGTCTTGCAGATTATGAGGCACGGGTTATTGGTCTAATCCGTGAGCAAGTTGGCGATGGGCAGGTTGTTTTGGGGCTTTCCGGCGGGGTTGATTCGTCTGTTTGTGCTGCACTTCTTGCTAAGGCTGTGCCGGGGCGGCTTCATTGCATTTTTGTTGACCATGGGCTTATGCGGTTAAATGAGGGACGTGAGGTTGAGGCGGCTTTTCGTGATAGAGATTTAAATCTCATTTGCATTGATGCCGAGGACAGGTTTCTTACTCGGCTCGCCGGGGTAACTGACCCTGAGCAAAAGCGAATGATTATCGGCGAAGAATTTATTCGTGTTTTCGAGGAAGAGTCTCGTAAGCTAAAAGATGCTGACTTTTTGGCGCAGGGGACCATTTTCCCTGATGTCGCGGAATCCGGCTCTAAGGGCAAGGTCGCTGTCAAGTCGCATCACAATGTGGGCGGGCTCCCTGATGATATTGATTTTAAAGGTTTAGTTGAGCCGCTCTACGGGCTTTATAAGCCTGAGGTTCGTGCTTTAGGTCGTAGTTTAGGGTTACCGGCGTCTCTAACTGAGCGCCAGCCGTTCCCCGGACCGGGACTTGCGGTGCGTTGTTTGGGCGAGGTTACTAAGGCTAAGCTGGATATTCTCAGAGAGGCTGATGCTATTTTTTGCAGAGAGCTTGAAGGGTCAGGCGTGAAAGCAGACCAGTATTTTGCTGCTCTGCTAAGCGCACGAGGTGTTGGCATTGTGGATGGCGAGCGGGCTTATGGGTACACCATTGCACTGCGGGCAATCGCCACGGTCGATTTTGTCACGGCGCAGTATGTTCCGCTCCCACATGAACTCTTAGGGCGAGTGTCGGGACTTATTACGAGTGCGTTGCCTGCGGTTACAAGGGTGCTTTATGATGTGACGGATAAGCCGCCGGGGACTGTGGAGTGGGAGTAGTGGTGCTCTTAATACTTTTTCTATGTAAAAAGGCAAGGGGCTATGCTAAACTTTCTACCAATAAAACTCTGCTGCCAAGTCGTGTAAATCACCATCGCGTATAGGTATATCTATGACTCTGAATACGCTTTTCCGTATTCTATACTGCCCCTGCTCTAAGGGGATAACAAGATTCAAATTTTTCACAAAATCTATTGAATCGCCGGGTTGAATGTCATACCCTAAATCTACAAAAGCAATGTATTCATCTCTCCATGGAACATTGTTCCAATGCGTGCCTTCAGAGACTTCAACTGTGAAATGCACGCCTGTCATCAATTCATATTCCGAGTTATTATAAATCGTCACAGTCACTTGATTTTGAATTTCATCAATGTCGGTAATTGCCATGCTAATTATGTCTTCCAGTGGTGGTTGGGTGCGGAGTTGAGGGCTGTTCTCAAATTTCGGCTCGTTCGTCGGTTCTGCTTCTTGTCTCTCTTGCTCCGGTTCCTGTTGCTCAACTTCCTGCTGTTCGGGTTCGTAATGCTCGTGCTCAGGTTGTGTATCGTACATTGCGGGGGAACCCTCTTGCTGGATTTCACCATAGGCACAGCCTGAAACTGTCATTATAGTGACTAAAACTAATGCTAAAATTTTCTTTTTCATTGTTATGACCCACCCTTTGCTCAATAGTCACAAAAATGACTCATCGGGGCGATGGTCATTTTTGTGCTTCATTTATATGGACGAAATTTTTTGACAAAAGTTCCGCTTTCGCTTAACTTTGCCTATGCTTGGGTGGGGGTGATTGTGTCAGGGGTATCATCTTCTTCGTCTTTGTCTTTCTTAAATGCGAAGATGTATCCGACCAGACCTATTATAAAGAGTACAACATGTATTACTGTCCACCAGTCTATGAATGCCATAGGTAGTCTCATGTCTTGTGTAAGTATGAAGATTATAACTGCCAAGATTGCTGAAATTATCGACGCTAGGATAAACAGTACCCTTGATTTCTTGTATTCCTGTTCTTCCTCTTCCTCGTGCATTTGCTCATGCGATTGTGTTTGTGCATATGCCTGCATTTTCGCTTCTTCTGTTTCTTCGTTGTCATCATCTTTTTTTCTTTTAAGGATAAGCCTTATTATGACAATGAGTGCTATGATAATTCCGACTATACTGAGGATTAGGTTAAGTAGTGCCCAAGAGCTTGCTTTCGGTCGGGCAGAGAGTGGTGTGCGCCCATCACCAATGTCAATCAGTGGCAGATTTTCTTCCGATACTTCGATTGATTGCTGTGTTTCTTGTTTTATTGACGATTCTTCCGGCGATGTTTCCGGCGATTTCTCTAATGTATTTTCTGTAGACGGCTGTTCGTTCGAAGATTCCTCTTGCCTAGCTATTTGGGTTGCCGAATCCGAAGTGTTGGGAGGATATGGAGCAACTGCCTGCGGTGCCGCAGGTACTGCTTCAGGTGCTGAGCCTGTGGGTGATGGTGAATCCACTATCCACACCGGTGCAGGTGGTGGCGCTATAGATGAATCAGGTCGCAACAGTGTTGTGGGTGGTGTTTGTTCCGATGGTGTTTGTTCCTGTGCCGGCAATTCTTGTGCTTGTGTTGGGGTCGAGGTTGATGTTTGCGGTGTCGGAGTTTTTTGCGTTTGCGATGGTTCAGGTGGTGTTGGTGTAAGTTGCACTGATTGCGACTCCGGCAAGGTTTCTTCCGGCTCCGAATCAGGAGTATTTGGTGGTGGAAATTCAGCAGAAAAATCAAATTTCCAAACTCCGCTTCCGGCGAGTTTCTGTGCGCTGTTAGGGGTTCCCCACGGTAATCCAAATCCAACCTTGAAAGTGAGTGATTCTCCCGGATTCAGTGTTATTTTATGAGTATTTTCCGGCCAGTCCTCCAACCATTGCCACAAATATCTTCCCAACTGACCTGACATAAATCCACCCATGTAGTCTATGGAAATGGGTACTTCCAGATCATTTACAAATCGTACTGTATGTATATATGCATTGTCGGGAGCTGCACCTTGAAAATTGCTCCACCAATGTTTTTGTTCCAATATACTATGAAAGTCTACCCCTTCTATCGTGTCGTGGGCAATATCGCCGTTATTATTGAAGAGAGTGTGCGAAGCTGTGAATTGTCCGGCTGTATCTGCTTCTGTGATTGCTATTTCATGGATTCGATTAGAGTTGCTTTGTTTTGAAAAGCGTGACGAGTTGGGGTCGGGATGATGTGGATAATCAGGTCTGCGTAGATTGAACCACTTACCATCGGCTTCGCCCACAGTAAAAGTACCAATAGGTGGAAATTCTGATGGCTCTATTTCTTCTTCGTCTATCGCAGCTCGCATCGTGCGTTGGTGTACCTTTGCTTCCTCAACTTCTGCTGTTTGTTCCACATTATTTTCAAGTGCATTGTTCGGCTCAGTGTGCGATGAATTGGTTTCCTCGACGTGAGTTTCCTCTTCTGAGTTGATTTCCTCCTCTGTGGCAGTTTCTTCTTCCGAACCGGCTTCCTCTTCCGGGTTGACTTCTTCCTCCGGGTTGGCTTCTTCCTCCGGGTTGGCTTCCTCTTCCGAGGGTTTGTTTTCCGTTTTTGTTTCTTTTTTGTTGGTTTCTTCTGTATCTATTTCTTCTGCGCTAAGCTCTTCTAAATTAAGTTCTTCTGCGCTAAGTTCTTCAATATAGTCGCCAGTTTTGTCTATTGTCTCTTCAGAAAGGGCGAGAGCTGACGACACTGTTATAGATGCTACCATGGTGAAGCTCAATATCGTTGAAATGACTCTTTTTCTTATAGCATCTATTTTTTTGTTGTCTTTTTGCTTTAGTTCTTTGCCAAGTTTTTGCATTTTTTACTCCATTTCTTATTTTGCTTAATGTTGAAAATTAGTTTGTTTAAATCTTATCAGTTATCGCAATTAGTTAGATATACACCTCTTTTTGCTTATTATTGTCATAAGGGATTAACTATCCTCTCCTTTTACCCACTCTCTTAATATCCGGCACTGCAAAAACCCGCATACAAGCTGCGGGTTTCGGAGCGCAGTGGTCCTCATGTAGTGCCTCTTCCGTCGTCATTCGGTATACTGAGGCAGTGCATGAAGTTAGCCACGCCATCCCCGATGACGCTTGAATTATAACACATTCCATCGCTTAAGTTGCTAAATTTTTGTTAATTTGCGCCTTTTTCTCATTTTGCGACATTTTTAATAAATAACTTATCTTCTTTTGAGATTTTTTTGGCAAATAGTTATCGTTTTATGTTGTGAGTTTTTATTTTCTCTTTCATTTTAGCCCACTGTTCCCTTGTAAATGCATCCTTTGCGCTTTGGCGGGTTTGTCTCTTTGGCGAAGCTGAAATTATCGCTCTCCGCCGCTATATGATTAATCGCAATGCCCAAGTCAATCAAGCCCATGTTTCCGATCATCAGCCCCATTATGGGATTTGCTTTCTTGAGATAGCAGTGGATTTTTCCGTTTTCAGCGATAAAGTACCAATTTTGCATATTCACGCCACTCGGTGCAAGACGTGCGGCTTCGATGCGCGCATCATCACCCTCGCTGATTGCCGAGAGAGGTTTACGTCTAAACTCCGAGGGCTCACGGTGAAGTGTTTCCTCGGGTTTTCCAAATGCCAGGGCTATAACATAAGGTAAATCGGATTCCATCGCCTCTTCAGGTTTTGACGCGCCCAACCAGCATGCGCCAAACCCATTTGCTGAAAAGTACAAATCAAGCTGTTGTCCGATAAACCCTATATTTTCGTATGAACCCTCTTTTTCCTCACTGCCGAAAACTAAGTAATGCGGTGCTTTCACGCCCAGTATGCCTTTGGTTTTACTTGTGATTTCGATTGAATATTTGATGTCTGGGTGCAGCGGCTTTATTTCTGCTATTTCTGCTCGAACAGCGTCAAGAGTTGCAGTATCGAGTGGTGTTAGATTGTACTTTCTTATTGATTTGCGTTTGCGGATTATTTCGTTCATTTTAATAGACCTCCTCGTTTTTCCGATTTGTGGTGTAATGCGCTTTTGTTTTCTCATGGTCAGGTTATTTGCGTTTGATAAACGTGCAAATGTTTGAATCTTCACAGTTAATCGTAACGTTGGCACGATATAAGAAATAACCCCTCAAGCCATTACGATTCAAGGGATTTCGATGGTTGCGGGGGAGGATTTGAACCACCGACCTTTGGGTTATGAGAGCGTTTCATGCAATATTATTTAAGATTAAGCAGTATTGCATTGTGTTACACAGTTACTGAAAAAGCTAGTAATTCCAAGGGTTACACCAGACAAATCCACAAAAAGCACCACACCGCAAGCAGATAGACAAAAGATAATTTTTGATATTTGGTTAGAACTCGGTTAGAACTCGACAATAAAACAATGCAAGCAGTTCATCACAAAATTACCACAATGTGTTCACCCACGGCAAAGATTTAATAGCAGTATCGTCTGTAATCATTATCATATTTTCAACGTGTGCTTGTGCGACAAGTAATCTGTCAAATGGGTCACGGTGAGTCCAATTTATTGTTCCTGCAAAATGAGCATGACGCATATTGATTGGAAGTTCAACTACAGATAATTGCTCTATAACGTTGAAATAATCATCAGCAATATCTTTAAAATCCTGCATTTTTCCGAGATGATGTTTATACATAATTTCGTATGCGCTAACTGCAGAAACAAAGATTTGCGTATTTATATCGCTTAATACTTCTCTTGCTGAATTTCCTAACTTAGTATCATCACGAACTGCCCACAAAAGCGTATGTGTGTCCAGCAGATATTTTAAAATCCCCATGAATGTTTTCCTTCCCATGCCTCTAAATCTTCTTCGGGTAGCGGTTCAAAAAAACTGTCGGGCACTGGTGGACCCGGCATAAAGCCTAGTTTGCGTTTTTTAGGTTTCACATCTTCCTGTGTAGTATCTTCAGCAGGGAGAATTATAACTTGCACAGTTCTGTTCAGCAAAGTCGGGGGTAATTTAAACATATCACCTAACTCCGCTCCGTTCATAGTTTGGCGTACACATTCCATAGCGTCTCAACTCCTTTCATCGTAATTATATCGCATTATCCCTTGATTTACAACAAAAAAAAGCAAGGTGCAAATTTTACTCCGCACCCTGCCGTTTTCGTTTTCCCTACGCACTTTCATCAATCTTGACAGTACCGTGACTATTAACCTTACCACCCGAACCGTACATAGTCCGAATTTCATCAAAGCTATAATCCTTACGGCTCTGACGTTTATAATCTTCGGGTTTAAGATACCACGCAGATTTTTTGCTGTGCCACAAAAACCGCAGAGACTTTAACTGCTCCTTGCACGGCTTGGTGTTACCAGTGACCCAAACGAAACAGCCGATAACCTCAATCGTTATCTCGTCCATCTTCATCAGCTCCGCTATCAAGTCTTTAAAGTTCTCAGCGGTTTCTGATGTAGCACACTCCGCATAAGAAAAAGGAGCGTCTCACCGTTAAGTACGGTAAGAACACTCCTACTGGTTGCGGGGGGCGGATTTGAACCACCGACCTTTGGGTTATGAGCCCAACGAGCTACCGGACTGCTCCACCCCGCGATATGTGTGATGGTTTTTGCGAAACGTAAACCGACTTTCGTCGGTCTAGAAAGATATGATACCACAGCGCATGTGGTTAAGTCAAGAAAAAACTGCTTTTCTTTTTCTTCGTTAACCGTTATACTGTATCTTCAGCATTAAAAAGATAAAAACATGCAAAACAATGCTAATTTATGTACTTAATTACCACTTTCATGGTCGTTTTGTACAGAAATATTTTTGAAAGGTACGGTCATTACTATGTCAACACCACATAATTCGGCTAAAAAAGGCGAAATCGCGAAAACAGTCCTGATGCCCGGCGACCCACTTAGAGCTAAATTTATAGCGGAGACATACTTTGAAAACGTTACACAAATCAACAATATCCGAGGAATGATGGGTTACACAGGCACGTACAAAGGCAAACCAGTTACCGCAATGGGTAGTGGTATGGGAATACCCTCTATCGGCATATATTCATTTGAGCTGTATACAACCTATGAAGTCGAAAATATCATCAGAGTCGGTTCATCGGGCGGTTACAGTGAGACTTTAGATCTGCACGATATCGTGCTCGCAGAAGATGCATTCAGCGAATCTAGCTATGCTCGCTATCAGAGCGGGTTTGAGGGCGATGTAATTGCGGCATCTGAGATACTCACAAACAAACTGAAAGAGAGTGCGAGTAAGCTCGGAACAAAAATTGTGACGGGACGAATTCATTCATCAGATGTGTTTTACCGTGCAATCAAGGAACAACCGGAATATTGGAAGAAAATACGGGATGAAAAAAACTGTCTGTCGGTTGAAATGGAGTCGTTTGGGCTTTTCCATAATGCGAATCAGCTTGGTAAAAATGCCGCCTGCATTCTCACGATTTCAGATGTGCTTTTTGACCTTGACCACATGGTAGCCGCGGAAGATCGGGAGAGGACATTCACCACCATGATGGAAATTGCCCTCGGCACGCTGTAAATTTATCAGGGTAGCACTAAATCTATAGTAGGCTTATTTTTCTGCCGTTTACTGTTATTAGCCCGTCGTTTTCCATTTTGCGTAGTTCACGCGAAAGTGCGCTGCGATTTGCCAGAAGATATTCGGCTAGGGTAGTTTTTGAAAATGGCAGTTTGATTATTATCCCCTTTTGATTTTCTCTTGTGTTGCCACTGCCTTTTTTCAGAGTGTGTAGGTAGGCTAAAATCTTGTCTCGCAGGGTTTTCTCACGCAAAATGTTTATCCTGTCGAACATCTGAAAATATTTGTCGCCAATAACTTTTAGTAGGTTTTGCACGTATCTTCTGTGGGCGCTGCACTTTTGCGCACATGTTGCAAATGTTTTTTCATATTCAATAAATGCCACCGTCACATCTGTTGCGGCATAGATTGTGACGGGGCTTTTGTGTGTTCTTGTGCTTACAAGTATTTCTCCGAATACGCTCAGTGGGGTCAGGTTTGCCATTAGTGTTTGATTGCCATAGTGTTCTTCCGCATAGGCACGCGCTTTACCGCTCAGCATTATGCCTATACTCTGTACCGAGTCTCCCGCCCTTATGATTATTTCACTTTTTGCATATTTTCGGACTACGGGGTTTAGGCAACTTAGCAGAGCCGCTGCCTTGGTTTCGTCTATTTCGGCAAATAGGTCTGTGCTGGCTAGGGTTTTTAAGTGCATTGTATCCATATTTTGCATATCTCCCACACTATTTTAGATTTTCGTTGCCTTGGCAACAGTTTATTTTGTACTATTATAGTATAATAATTTTGAAATTACAAGAAAAAGGTATGGTTATTTGTTATGAAAAAGTTAGTTGTTTTGGTAGTTTTATGCTTGTTTGCGGTGCTGTTTGTCGCCGCTTGCAACGGTGGTACGGAAGACGTTCCTCCGCCTGTGGATGAGGGAACTCTTGAGACTCCGACCCCGGAAGTTGTGGACGAAGATACTTCGACCGACGACTTTGAGGACGTGGTTGTTCCGGAAGAACCCATGGAAGATGTGTCGGTAAATGTCATTTTGGTTGATGGTGCACCGGGGCTTGCAATGGCTTACATGATGTCGGATGAATTTGTGGGGATTGACGGTTTTGATATTTCTTATACTATGACAAATGATGTCGATGCGCTTGTTGCGTCACTATTAAATCAGGAGCCTGATTTTGCCATCGCGCCTATTAATATCGCCGCAATGATGCACACCAACGGGAGTGGATATCGCCTTGCGGCTATTACCACTTGGGGTCTCATGCATCTCGTTTCCGACCAAGATATTTCTTCTCTTGAGGAGTTGAAAGGTGAAACTGTAGTTGCTTTTGCCAGAGCGGGTACCCCCGGTATAACTCTCAGGTCTGTGCTGGCGCAGAACGATATTCCGTTCATTGAGCCCGATACCACAGACTTTACACCTGACCCTGATTCGGTGGCAATTATCTACTTGACTGCACCAAGCGATGTCAGAGATGCGGTTGCCACAGGCATGGAAATTGGCGGTACGCCTGTCAGCTTTGCTGTTTTGGCTGAGCCTGTTGCCACGGCAATCACCGGTTTTGCGGCTAATATGGGTCGAGAGGGGTTTACTGCAAGAATAAATCTGCAAGACGAGTGGGCGAGAAATAATGACGGTGAAATTTATCCTCAGGTTGCGCTTATTTTCCATGAGAGATTACTGGACAGCGATACGGATTTTGTACAGGACTTTATCTCTGCGGTGGAGCAATCGACAAACTTTGTTATGACTAATCCTGTTGAAGCGGGGGATTTGCTTGTGGAACTCGGGTCTGTTGCGATTCCTAATGGTCAAGTTGTCGGGAATGCTGTCGGCGCGAGGAGAATACCCATGGACTTTACGCGTGCAACTGCGGCACGTTCCGCCGTTGAGGCGTTTTTACAAGTTTTGTTTGACGAGAATCCAAATTTGATTGGCGGTGCTATGCCGTCAGACGAGTTCTTTTTTGGGGGATAGCTTTTAGTTTTTTCGGTTTTAGGGTTTGTTTTATAAGAAAAGTCTTGCATTACCTGCCAGACTGTGTTACAATCTCTGAGCGCAATGTACAAAACCTGAAAATGGTGGGTATAGCTCAGCTGGTTAGAGCACTGGATTGTGGTTCCAGGGGTCGTGGGTTCGAATCCCATTATCCACCCCACACAATGGGGTGTCGCCAAGCGGTAAGGCACCAGACTTTGACTCTGGCATTCGTAGGTTCAAATCCTGCCACCCCAGCCAGACCTGTTAGCTCAGTCGGTAGAGCATCTGCCTTTTAAGCAGGTGGTCCCGCGTTCGAGTCGCGGACAGGTCACCAAAGCCCTCAAGTCTAAGCGGATTTGAGGGCTTTTCACCATTGTATACGTCTCATACACCAAAAAAGAGGGTCAGGTTTTAAATAATACTTGCTTATTATATAAACTTTTGATATATTTAAGCAAGTTTCAAAAGTGAGGGAATATAGCATGGAGCAAGAAAAAAACAGCATCCTGATTATAGAAGATCAGGCTCTGAGTATACGTGTGCTCAGTGATATCCTGCAATCTGATTACGCTATTTATATAGAAAAGAAAAGTACAAAGGCATTTACGACAGCAAAAACACTTTTGCCGGATTTGATATTGCTTGATATCATGATGCCTGAAAAAAGCGGATTTGAGGTTATAGCAGAACTAAAAAACGACGATGTCACCAAAGATATACCGGTTATCTTCGTAACAGGGCTTTCAAATCCGGAAAATGAGACGAGAGGTCTTTCAGAAGGTGCAGCAGATTATATAAATAAGCCATATACTCCTGCAATTGTAAAAATGCGTGTACAGCATCAAATGATGCTTGTAAACCTCATACGAAAGCTTCAAATGTTAAGCTCAACCGATGAGCTGACAGGTCTTAGAAATCGCAGAGACTTTATGTCGACCCTTCAACGCGAGTGGGGGCGAGCTAAGCGTGATAAAAGTTCGCTTGGCGTTTTGATGATTGACATTGATTATTTTAAAGACCTAAATGACACTTATGGCCATATTAACGGGGATGTTGCGCTTGTTCAAGTCGCCCAAGTGATAAGGTCGCAGGCTAAACGGCCAGCTGATATGGTTGCACGGTGGGGCGGAGAAGAGTTTGCGGTGATTTTACCGAGCACACATAAAGAAGGTGTTGGCATTGTTGCGGAGGTAATACGCAAGGCAATCGAAAATCATAAACTCTTAATCGGTGGACAAAGCCCGATAAGCATAACGGTTAGTATTGGCACAAACTGTATCACACCTAATCGAGACGAAGCTTACACGGCAGAAGATTTGATTTCTGATGCAGACAAAGCTCTCTACAAGGCTAAGCAAGATGGGAGAAATAGGGTATGCGCTCATCAGTAGAGCAAGTGTGCTAAACTTGAAATAGTGGCGGTGATGAGGAGAGGTAAATTGACAAATAATAGTGATGGCATATTTGAGAATGTTGACGACCTTGAATTTGACGAACAACTCAAGCGTGAGCTGCGATACGAGTTTGTAAAGGTACACAACAACTATTATGAGCAGATATGTGAAAATCTGGATAAGAGAGATTTTGAGACGGCTCAGCGGCTTACACACACGATAAAAAGCTCAGCCGGGCTTATTCATGAACTCGTTCTCGCAAAACTTTCTGAGGATTTAGAGTCTCAGATTATTGAGGGTAACTCCCCGAATAAAGACACACTTATTGCCTTTAAAAACGAATTTGATAGAGTTATAACTGAAATCGGCGTAAAAGAACGGGTTTTGCTAACCGCCTGTGAGCTTCTTGGGAAAGACGAATCTCTTGAGCTCTTAGATATAGTAGAGCCCCTGATAATACGTCAGAGCGGCGAATCTTTAAAAATGCTTGATAGACTTCGTAAAATTCCGGGATCGGAAGAGCTTTGTGAAAATCTTGACGCATACGACTTCGACAACGCTATCTCGGAGCTTATGAGATTGCGAGAAATCCTGTCACTGTAGGCGTTATGGCGGTGTGGCAGTTCCATTGTTTGGGTTCACACTTTTGATGATGTTATGGTGTTGGAAGCTGCAGTATGGATGGTACTGCGATGTTAAGGTAAGTTTTGTTCAAAAAAAATCAGCCATGTTACGGCTGATTTTTAGTTTGAGAACACTTGACATGTTCATTTACTTTTATATTGTTAGTGACCGGCGACCAGCGTACGCGAGCTAGACTCCCGTCAGTCGGACGGATGACCGCCAATCACTAAAACAACTAATTAATTGTTTCCTTCCTCTTCAGCATAATAATCTGAAGGCGGTGATGCAGGTGCTTCTTCGGGGCTGTATTCCGGTGGTTCGGTGGGTGGCTCACTCGGCTGATAATCTGCCGGTGGTTCTGCAGGTGGCTCGGTAGGCGTTTCAACAGGGTACTCCGGGGTATAATCGCTACCCGGACCATTAGGTTTATCACCTACACCATTGTCACCGCCACCTATTGTGTTATCACCCGTATTATTTCCCGGATTTTGACCTTCGGAGCCATTGTTGTTATTTCCTGCCGCTGCTTTTTCCGCTAAGAGTCTTTGCAGAAGCATCTGTATCCAAGCTTCATCAAAGTGGAAAATTTTACCGGGTGGCGGACCGCTTGGAGAGGCGGTGCTTGGTGAGCTTCCCGGACCAACTGCACCAATTGGGGGCCCGAAGTTATTTGCACCAACTACCGTGCCGTTTCCGAATGTCGGTCCTCCAACAGCTGCATTGCCGCGAGTTCCATCAAATGAAATTGCGAGCTGAGAGGGGTCTACGCTACTATCGGCAAGGTGACTGAGAACTTTTTGCACATAGTTCTGTGTTTCCCTAATCGGCGGAACACCTCCGTGGCGCTGAACTGTTGGCCAGCCTGCATTGTATGCTGCAAGTGCAAGTGTAATATCACCATCAAATCTGTCTAATTGTTCTCTTAGGTACCGCGCACCGCCGAAGATGTTTTGCCTTACATCAAATGGGTCATCAACACCTAAATGTTTTGCAGTACCCGGCATGAGTTGCATTATACCCATAGCTCCGACACGAGAAACTGCATCAGGCCGGAAGTTTGATTCTACTTTTGCAACAGCCTTTAGCAAATCCGGAGACAGGTTATACCGTCTACCTGCTTCTTCGAAAATCGCATCAAGTTCGGCGTTTCCGCTTGTGATCGTGTTTGTTCTTATTGAACCGCCATGACTGACGTGATTAGCATTATTAAGCAATTGGTTAAACTGCGCTCCGGATGTTTGCATAATTGGCTGGGTTGCGAGGGTTGGTTGAACAGTTTGTGCGGGTTCCGGTAAAATTACTCCAAGTGTCATGTTAAATATCCATCCCTTTCGAGTATCTTATCACACATCGGTTAATTATCTTCTACTTTTGGAACTACAGTTCACAGTTACTAAAGTCGAGATTATTACCCCGGTCTATTTTCCTGAGAACAAAGTTCCCATTACAATATATAGTATCGACATATAAAATAGGAACTTTAGTAAAAACATGGCATTTAGTGTAGATTTCTCTATAATTTACGAAACATTCATAACTTTGGGTATTTTTTAATCCAAAGTTATGAATCAATATGTTGTATAATAACGAAATGCATGATTTTGTAGAATTAGCTATTGCCCCGCTCTATATAAATGTGATACAATTTTGCCACCTGATGCTGATCTATTTCTGAGCGGGGTGCTATATGTTTTACTTTTTATCACTGCTGATGGGTGTGCTGATTTCCGTTATGATTGCTGTAAATGGCGGTTTGACGGAGCGGTACGGTTTGTTTACGGCTACTGTGATAATTCACATCGTCGGTCTGCTTTTTATCATTGCGGTTGTGTTTATTAAGCGTGAAAAGTTTTTCCCTAAACTGTTTCCGTGGTATCTATACCTCGGTGGGGCGATCGGTGTGCTTACCACAGTGTCAAATAATTTTTCGTTTGGACGTATCAGCGTGTCTGCGATTCTCGCTTTGGGTTTGCTTGGGCAGAGTGTTTCAGGCATCGCGATTGATCACAACGGTTTGTTTGGCATGAAAAAATATCCGTTCACCAAGGAGAAACTTTTCGGACTGGCACTCATTATTGCAGGTATTGTCTCGATGATAACGAGTTTTGATGTGATTGCTGTAATAATTTCGTTTATAGCGGGGGTCAGTATCGTTATGTCCAGAACGGTCAATGCAAGGCTCGCTGCCCTTACCAGCGTGAGGGTCAGTACGTTTTACAACTACTTCGTCGGATTGTTTGTTGCGAGTATTGTTTTTTTCATTCTCGGTGGAAATGAGGTTTTGCCTGCGGGAGCTCTGCCGCTTTATAATTGGTATATCTACCTTGGCGGAATACTTGGGCTTTGCGTTGTTTTGGGGCTGAATGTGATTGTTGTCAAGGTTTCGGCTTTTTATCTTACTTTATTTATCTTTATCGGGCAGGTGTTCACGGGGGTACTCATTGACGTGATTATCACCGAAACGTTTTCCACTCGAAACGCTATAGGCGGCGCTCTTGTTGCTGTCGGGCTTTGTTTGGATTTGGTCGTTGACCGCCGGAAGGCGGTAGAATCGGCTTAGTTTTTCCTGTGATTGTCGTAGGTGATTGGCGGTTTGTCTTGCTGTCACATTGTAAAAGTTCAGTGAACATGGGCTTTTTGGAGTCTTTTCTCTTCACTTTCACTCTGAAGTGTGCTAGAATAAAGTTTTAATTGTGGAGGTGGAGCTTGTGAAAATTGCGCTTGGAATGATTGTTCCTCGTTTGAGTTCTTGTGTTGAGATTATGAGTTTTATTGATAATGCTTCTCGATATGGACACGAGCTTGACTGTGTTATTGTTGCTCATTCGCAGACTAATGATTCGGCTGTTGTGAAGAGTATTCGCGAGAAAGTTACTCTTCATTTGATTGATGTTATGAATCCTGAGTTTTGTTTTGAAAAACTGACTCGTCTTGACTCACGGGGGTCTTTTCGTGACAGGCTTTTGCGTTGCCCTGTTGCTTCGGACAGGGGGCTTGTGCCTTATGGTTTTAACCGCTCTTTGGTTGTCATTGAAGCTATTTTGCGTGGGATTGATATTTTATTTTTTACAGATTCTGATGTAGTTCCGTCGGTGCTTAAAAAGGTTGAGGGTGGACAGTTAGGTAATGAACAATTTGTGGAGGATATTGATTTTTTCGGTGTGCATCTTAATCACTTAAATACCAGAAGTGACGCCACCACCGGAGAATATAGCGGGTACAACATTTTGCCGCTTGCGCAGTTTGACCATATGGAAGATCTTCTTTTTGGTGTCCAAAAAGAGGGTATGCTTGATTATTGGCAGACTAGCTCTGAGCATCGTGGGCTTGTTTATCAGCCTGATGATATTGTGGTTAAGCCCTCTAATAAGGTTCTGGGCGGCAATATGGCGATTCACCTTGATTCGTTTTCGAAGCTCCCGCCGTTTTTTTCTTCAACTTACGTATATAATGATGAGCTTTTCCTTTGTCGGGGCGAGGATACGGGGCTTGGAATCGCTCTTGCGAGTGAGTTCACTTTTTTAGGTGGCAAGGGTAAGTTTAATTGCACCGATATTGGTATTTATCCTCTGCATGATACGTTTAAGAGCCATCCTGTTGAGCCTGATTTGAAAAATGATATTAACATACAGCAGAGGTTTTATTATGCGCTCACCGGTTGGGTCGGGCGCAATCCTCTTCTGAATTTCATTCTCGGCAATGACTTGACTTCGATACGAGAGTTTCAGCGGGAACGTTTGGCTGTGGGGCTTGATTCGCTTTCGACATATACGTCGAACCCTAAGTTTAAGTCTGTTTTGGGGAACTTCGATGAGAGCTGGGATAATACAGACCGCTACATTTCCGAATATAAGCAGACACTTGCGGCGTGGCATTTATTTATGAAGCGGGTTGTCAAGCTTGTCGATAGCAAGTATGACGCCAATATCAGACATAGTGAATATATAAATAATTAATTGTAGGGGTGAACTGTGTTCGTCCGTCGGTGAAAGCCACACTAACGAGAAAATGAAATTTTTTATAGCTTGGCGCAGTGGAAAGGAATGGTGTTTTCAATGAAAATTTTACTTATTAATCATTTTCCGCTTGAAGGCTCCGGGAGTGGAACGTACACTCGCAATATTGCTGTGCATTTGACCAAGAAGAACCATGAAGTTGCTGTTGTCTTGCCTGAAAATACGATCAATTTTTCCCGGGTTGCGGATGTTGAGCTTATCCCTGTCTATTTCAAATATGAGGAGCAGATTGATGGAGCTCTCCCGTTTAATTTTCCCTGCTTTACCACGCATCCCCGTAGCTCTATGACTTTTTACGACATGAGTGACGAGCAGATTTCTCTCTATATTTCTGCTTTTGAGAGAGTTATTTCGGAAACCGTTGAGAAATTTAAGCCCGATATAATTCATGGTCAGCATATTTGGCTACTCAGTTGGCTTGCGATCAAGACCGGTGTGCCGTTTGTTGTCACTGCGCATGGGACTGACCTTATGGGTTATAACAAGGGTTTGAATTTTAGAACATACGCTGAGGAAACTGCACGTGAGGCTAATAGGATTATCACCATTTCTAATGATAACAATGCGCTTGTGCGTGAACTGTTTCCGTATAGTGCGGACAAGGCTGTTTTTATGCAAAATGGTTATGATACAGGTAGGTTTTATCCTGAACCTGCTTCGCCCGATAAAATTGAGGATATGTTTAATATCTCTCTTAAAAAGAAGCTTGTTTTGTTTGTTGGGAAGTTGGCGCATTTTAAGGGAGTTGATGTTCTCATTGAGGCAGTGCGGCTCTACGAGCGTGATTATCCCGATGATATTACCACTATTATTGCAGGTGCGGGTGAGCTTGAATCTGCTTTGAGGTTGCAGGCTCAAGAGGCAAATCTTGATAGTTTGCATTTTGTGGGGCATATGGATATCACTCGGCTCCGTGCGCTTTACAGCTCCGCAGATGTCAGCATTGTGCCGTCTCGGCGTGAGCCGTTTGGGCTTGTGGCTATTGAAGCTCTCGCCTGTGGGTGCCCTGTTATAGCGACCAATCAAGGTGGGCTTCGGGATATTATCACCCCTGATGTTGGTTCGCTTGTTCCCGTTGAAGATGCTTCGGGGCTTGCAGATGCGATTCGTAATGAGCTTTATTCTCCTAATCGAAAAGAGCGCAGGCGTGCAGCCGCTCAGTATGCACTTAATAATTATGCGCAGGAAGCGCTTATTGATACTTTGGTTGATATTTATAATTCATAGGAGGCAGTTTTATGCGAAAGGTTGTACTTATTCCTACTTATTGGTCACGAGCTAAACGTGAATGGCGGGAGGGTGATGCTGTTTATGACCATCCTACCCCTATTGATGAAAACGGAACTCTTGCGCGCACTTTGGAGAGTATGAAAATTTTGACGGCTAAGGATTTTAAGCTGGTGCTTCTCATCTGCCCCACGACTCCTGATGTTGCCGCTGAGGCGGAGCGGCGTGTTCTTGAGATTATTCATGATGTGAATTTACATGCGGAGACGTATATCTTCACTATTTCTGATCTTGCTCGGATTGCCGATGTCATGTTTGAGGAAGATACCGAGCGTAAGGTTGCGCCGCTGCTCAATATGTCGGGTTATGCAAATGTCCGAAATATGTGTTTGCTTTGTGCTGATATTCTTTCGGCGGATGCGGCGATTTTAATAGATGATGACGAGGTTTTTGAAAAAGCTGACTGGGTTGAGCGCAGTGTTGAATTTCTTGGCAAGCGCATTTACGGCGATGTGGTTTATGGCATGGCTGGTTACTACACTAATAAGTATGACCAGTATTACGACGATGTCAAAATGGAGCATTGGATGACTTACTGGGATAGGTTTGGGTTTAAGGCTAAGGCGTTTGACGAGATTATCGGCAGTGCGCCGCGAGTTAAGCGCACGCCGTTTGCGTTTGGCGGTGCTATGATTATTCACCGTGATATGTTCCAAAGTGTGCCGTTTGACCCTGAGATCACCAGGGGTGAGGATATCGACTACGTTATAAACAGCAGAATGTATGGTTTTTCGTTTTTCCTCGACAATACTTTGTCGATTAAGCATTTACCTGTTCCGAAAAAGCATCCGCAGTGGAAGCGGATTCGTGAGGATATTTACCGTTTTGTTTACGAGCGTGAGAAGATTGCTTCGCAGGTTAAAAAGGGCAACATGGTTATGGTCACACCTGAGGATTTTGACCCTTATCCGGGTGTGTTTTTGCGGGAAGATTTGGACGAAAAAATATTCCGCTCAAACATGATGCTTGCAACGGATTATATGATGAAAGGCGACAGCGAGGGCGCTCTTGAGTCAATGAACAATATTATGATTGCCACTAAGGATGCCAAGCCTAAGTTTAATGCTTTTGCCAAGTATCGCAAGACACAAAAGCTCTGGGAACTTATGTGCGAGGTTGTTGCACATAATCGCTATGAACTCCGAAAGATTATGGAAGAACATAATATCACGAATCACCCGATTGTCAGAAATGAGCAGAGTGTGCGCCAACTCGGTAAAGAAGAGATTGTTGCGGCACTCCACAAGGTGTTCGACTTTGAATTGGGTGATGATGATTGGAAAGCTCTTGCCGACAGGTTTTTTGTCAAGACGTTCTTTGAGGATGAAATGCTCTTTAGGAGCGGTGATTTCAATGAGACTATGTACATAATTCTCAAAGGTGAGCTTATGCTCTTTGCAGGCACGCATAAGACGGGCGGTGAGATTGAAATTGCCCGCCTTGCTAAAGGTGATATTTTGGGTGAAAGTTGTCTGAAAAATCAGCCGTTTACATTAAACTGCCGTGCTATTCAGTTCACTGAACTAATCGGCATTGACCGCCGTGATATTTACAAGCTGATAGAGAGCCGCCCTGAGCTGGGTGTAAAGTTCTATCAGCAGGTGCTTGTAAAGGTCGTCGGCAAAATGCGGACTAATAATCTCTACAACATGAGTATAGGCGGCGGCACTGTGCTAGAGGCGGTGCACGACGCTACAATTGTTCCGGATTAGTTTGTAATCACTTCAACGCCACCAAGATATTTCCTCAAAACTTCAGGCACTACAATACTTCCGTCTTTTTGTTGGTTTTGTTCTACCAGTGCGGGTAGGATTCTGCTTGTTGCCAGACCTGAGCCGTTTAGGGTGTGCATGAATTCTGTTTTACCTGTGGACTCGCGCTTAAATCGCATTGCTCCTCGGCGGGATTGGTAACAGCGGGAGTTTGAGACTGAGGAGACTTCTTTGTAGCCTTGCATTGACGGGATCTGAATTTCAATATCAAATGTCCGCGCCATGGCATCTGAGCAGTCGCCTGCGGCCAGTTTTACTGTTCTGAAGTGGAATCCGAGATTTGCAACTAAAGCTTCTGCTTTCCCCACAAGTTCGTCAAAAGCTTCGGCACTGCCCTCGGGTGTTGTGTACTGAACCATTTCGACTTTGTTAAACTGATGGCCGCGGATCATGCCACGCTCGTCGGAGCCGTAGGTGCCTGCTTCACGCCTAAAGCACTGTGTAAATGAGACATATTTTTTTGGTAGCTCCGCTTCTGTTAAAATCTCATCGCGGTGAAGTGAGCAGAGTGCCGCCTCTGCTGTCGGCAGGAGGTACCGCAGCCGCTCATCGGGCGGATTTTCAATTTTAAAGACTTCATCTGCAAACTTGGGAAACTGTCCCGCAGTGAGTCCGCACTGATACTGAAGCATGTACGGGACGAACAAAAGCTCGTAACCGTCTGCTATATGTGTGTCAATGAAATAGTTAAGCAGAGCCCATTCAAGCCTTGAACCCATGTTTCGATAGACCCAGAAATTACTGCCTGAAAGTTTGACTCCGCGCTCATAGTCGATTAGATTTAACTCTGTGCAGAGATCCATGTGGTTTTTTGGCTCAAAGTCAAACTCATGCGGCTCACCGTGAAGCCTGAGTGTTTCGTTGTTTTCTTTGCCTCCGTTTGCTAGGTCGTCATCGGGCATATTCGGCAATCTCAGCATGATGTCATCAAGCTCTTCTTCCACGTTTTTGAGCTCACTGCCGAGATTCTTTATTTTCTCTTTGAGTGTGTTTAGCTGTGCAAAAATCTCAGTGGCGTCTCCGCCGTCTTTTTTTATCTGCGGTATCTGTTTTGAGAGTTTGTTTTGTTCGGCTTTATCTGTCTCCGTTTCAGAAATCAGAGTCCTGCGCCTAATGTCAAGCTCCAAAATTCTGTCGATAGATTCACTGTAATCTGTGCCTTTTTTCAAAAGTCCCGCCTTGACATAGTCAGGCGTTTCACGAATTAATTTAATATCCAGCATAAATTTGGATGTTCCTTTCCGTTTATTCGCTATTCAGCTGTCTTGTCATTCTGCGCATAGTCGCAGAATCCAGTGAGGGTTCTGAACAGTCACTTTTATTATGATTACTTTTTCATCAACATTAGTACGTCAAACAAGTTATCAAAATCCTCTTGATCGTAGTATTCAAGTTCAATTTTTCCTTTGCCCTTGCCGTGGCGAATTGTTACGCGCCGCCCTAGCGATGCTGTCAACTGGTTTTGCGCTTCGGCTACATAATTAACTTCAAGCTCACGTTTTTTTGATTTCTGTGCCATTTCCTTGCCGAACTTTTTGACGAGAGCTTCAACATCACGGACATTTAGGTCGTTTTCAATGACAATTTTTGCGGCGGCTTTCATGTCTTCTTTGTTTTTGAGAGCCAAGAGTGCTCTCGCACTACCCGCCGAAAGTTCGTTTCTCAAAATAAGTTCTATGAGCTCAGACGGTAATGAAAGCAGTCGCAGTGAATTTGCAACAGACGGACGCGACTTGCTCACTTTGCGTGCGACATCATCTTGAGTCATGTTGAACTCTTCCATGAGTGCTCTGTAGCCGCGAGCCTCTTCGATGGGGCTTAAATCTTCTCTCTGAAGATTTTCTACCATTGCAAGCTCCAGTGCTTTTTGGTCGTCCGCAGGCATTATGCGCGCGGGAACTTCTGCTAAACCTGCCTCTCTGGATGCTCTCCACCTGCGCTCACCCGCAATGATTTGATAATAACCGCCGCCCAAGTCTCGGACAATAAGAGGTGATAGCACACCATGCTCACGAATTGAGTCCGCAAGCTCGGAAATCCTCTCTTGCTCAAATACCGTGCGGGGTTGATCTTGCTTAGGCTCAATTCTTCTGAGCGGAATATATTCAAAGTCGCTTTGTAGCTCTGATTGTGCAGCGTCACCAAAAAGCACGCCAAGCCCTGCACCTAAACCCTTTTTAGCCATCTACCATTACCTCTTCTTCGCTTACTTTTTTTCACTCATTCGAGCTTGAATTTGAGCTTAAGTTGCTTGTTCCTCGTGCGCTAGAGGATTGCGTTTCATAAACTCTTTTGCAAGTTCTTTGTACATCTGTGATCCCCTTGAATAGCGGTCATACGCCGTCACAGGTTTACCATGACTGGGAGCTTCAGCAATACGAACACTTCTGGGAATAACTATGGTGTATGTTTTTTCTTTGAAGTATTTTTTTATCTCAACCATAATTTGCATTGACAGGTTAGTCCGCGAATCAAACATTGTAAGCAGAACACCCTCAATTTCAAGCTTAGGGTTAAATGATTTTTTAATCATACGAATTGTTGACATCAAGTCGGATAGCCCTTCAAGCGCAAAATATTCACACTGCACGGGGATAAGCACGGTGTCTGCTGCGCAAAGTGAGTTTAGCGTGAGCATTTCCAGTGACGGCGGGCAGTCTATAAAAATGAAGTCATACTCATCACGCACTTTTTCAAGTGCTTTTTTAAGCACATATTCTCGGTTTTGCATGTTCACTATCTCAACGCCTGCGCCCGACATGTCCTTGCTTGACGGCAAGATGTCTCCAAATGGAGTCTTGACAATAGCGGTGGCAACGTCTGCACCGTCGATCAGCACATTGTACATATTCGACCTCGGTGCCTTTTTCGAGAGACCCATTCCCGAAGTCGCATTGCTCTGTGGGTCCATATCACAGAGTAGCACTTTAACGCCCATGTCGGCGAGTGCTGCACACAGGGTAACACAGGTGGTCGTCTTACCGACCCCTCCCTTTTGATTTGATATTGAAATAATTTTTCCCATAATGACTCTCTTTTAAAAATACTATAACTTTACATTTGCGCCAAACGTAGAAGTTATAGTATACCACAAAATGTAAATGTGTAAAGTGGAAATAAAAATGGCGAGGAACCATCCTCCGGTCTTGCTCTTTACTCGTCCGCAATACAGACTTTATTTTTTCCTGTGCGTTTGGCTTTATATAGGGCTTCGTCTGCTTCTTTGAAGAATTCCGGTAGACCATACTCGCCTTTGTGTTTTGGTATGACGCTTTGGACTCCGCCGCTTACTGTTACGCTTGCTGCTCTGCCGTCGTCCAACTCAAACTTGGCGTTTTCTACTGCTTCGCGTATGCTTTCGGCGACTTGCTTTGCTCCACTTATTGGGGTGTCAGGAAGAATTATTGCAAACTCTTCACCGCCCCATCTTGCTGTTTTGTCTGTGACACGGGTTAGCGCTGAGGAGATTACTTTTGCTACTATGACCAGCGCTTTGTCTCCATTTAGATGCCCGTAGGTATCGTTGAAATTTTTAAAGTTGTCGATGTCAAAAATAATGAAACTAATGTGCGATTGCTGTCTTTTTGCCCGCTCCCATTCTTGATCGATCAAGGTGTTGAAAAAAAGCCTGTTTCCTATGCCTGTTAACGTATCTGTGGTACTGAGGTTCTGAATTTCACGCATTTGATTTATGATTTTTATCTGGTGTGCAACGCGCATTTTTACGACGGGTGCGTTAAACGGCTTATTTATGTAATCCACTGCACCAAGTGAAAATCCTTTCACTTCGTCCTCTGTATCGGTGCGCCCTGTGACAAATATGATCGGAATATCCTTTGTGAGCAGCTCCGACTTTAGCTGCCCTATGACCTCAAATCCGTCCATGCCGGGCATCATGACGTCTAAAAGTATAATATCGGGCAGCAACTTTTTTGCCGTGCTGACGGCGTCTTTGCTGACCCTTTCGGCGTAGACTACATAGTCGCTGCTCAGAATATTGCGCAGTACCTTTATGTTTTCTACATCATCTTCAATAATTAAAACAGTATTTTCCGGTACAGGTTGTTCTCTATCTTTCATTAATTCACCTTCTTTCTGTGTAACTGCTAAGTACCCCCAATGGATTCTGCGACTATGCGCAAAATAATGAGAGGGGGCTATTATAGATTTTTGCGTAAGCTCTCCAGTGCGTCTAACGACTGTTTAAAGCTGAGTGTGGAGACATATTCGAACAATTCGTTTGCACCGGGGGTTCTTTTTATTTCGTCTAGTAGGTCTAGGCAGTCTACATTGTTGGTTTCTAGTAGCGGCTTTAGTTTATCGAGCAAGGTAAGCGACTCCTCTTTGCTCAATTTATCTGTTTTTCCCGTTTCCAATCCCAATTTTTGCTCTACCTCGCCGAAATACATTAAGATTCGATTTATCTCATTTCCAATTTCATATAGAATAGATCTCGGCGGCATGTCTCCTTTGTCGAGAATTCTTTCAAGCCGCAGAGCTATGTTTGATAAGGTGGTGAGTTTGAGTAAGCCTGCAACGCCTTTTAGGCTATGAGCTAAAATATGTGCCGACCGTAAATCGCCCGTGTCTATTTGGTTGCAGAGTTTTTCATATGTGTTCTCATGCTTTTTCATAAAGTCACGGCGTAGTTCGGTCGTAAGCTCATCGCTGTTTTGGAATGCCATTATATCTCCCACATTCATGCGGTCGCTCTCTTTTCTCGCCTTGTTCACAACTTCAGGCGGATGCTTGTCTCTTATATTTTTAAGTAAAACTGCGTTTAGAATCTTCGTTTGAATTGGCTTTGATACAAAACCGTCAAAGCCTTTTTTTATGAATTCCTGCGCTTGTCCAATCATTGCGTTTGCGGTTAGGGCAATTATTGGGTTTGTGTAACCCAGCTCACGCATGATTAGCATTGCAGCAATGCCGCTCATATCATTCATCATATGATCCATGAATACTATGTCATAAACATTGCCCTGCTTGATTAATTCAATCGCTTCATTACCTCCCACGCATGTTGTTACGTTTAAGTCGTAAAATGCAAGCAGACCTTTTGCAACATATAGGTTCGCTTCAACATCATCGACAACCAGCACACTGCCGTAAGGCATCGGCTCGGGCGTAAATGAAAACTTTTTGCTCTCAAGCAACTCTGATTCGTCAAAGTTTTCAAGACGCACTGCGGTTTCTCTGCCTATCACCTCTGTTACCTCGGCAAGTTTTTGGGGAATTGAGAGTGATACTTTTGTGCCGACTCCAACTTCGCTCTGTACGTCGATGTTCGCTTCCATCAGGCTGAGCAGACTGAATACAACAGGCATTCCAAGCCCTGTGCCGCTGACTTCACGATTTCCGCTTTCGTGAAAACGCGCATATTCATTGTTTTTCAGAATCTCCACCTGTTCTTTTGTCATGCCGTACCCTGTGTCGGTTATGGTGATTTCAAGATTTACGAGTTCATCGCTTTCATCATGCTCTACACACCGCACTTTCATCTCCACACAGCCCGATACTGTATACTTAAATGCGTTCGACAGCAGGTTTGTTAGCACTTGTTTAATTCTGAGCATGTCGCCGATTAGCAATGCGGGGGTGTTGTTGTCAACATTCAACTTAAACTTTATTTTTTCGTTTGAATAAAACTCAGGGTGCATCTGCGTGACTTCACTAATCATGGAGACGACTTCGTATTCCTCTGCAAACACTTCCATTTTGCCGGCTTCGAGTTTTGATAGGTCAAGCAAGTCGTTGACTATATTTAGGAGCCTGCCGGCGGCATTGTTTATTTTTGTTAGGGATTCTTTCATTTTTATGGAGAGATTTGAGTCTTGCAGCTCAATCTCGGAAATGCCTAAGACAGCGGATATTGGGGTGCGGATTTCATGGCTCATTCTGGCCAAAAATCTGCTCTTTGCCCTGTTACTCTCCTCTACAACGTCCATGCGTTTAACTTCGTCCATTGCTTTTCTCAGCTCGGTGACGTTTTTTGTGTATGAAATGACAACAGGGTCGTTATTGAGAATCATGCATACGGCATCTACTTCAGTTTGCATCGGATTTCCGTCCGGGTCGATGTCCTCGTATTCAAAGCAGTTGGAGCCGTCGTCAAATGCTTTTTTGACATTTCGCATAAAATCCTCAAGGGTTTCGCCATACCTGAGTTTGTGATCGGTAAAGTTATCTATGAATTCTTTTTTACCTGAATAGCCATACATCTCAGCAGTTGTTTTGTTGCATTCGATAACGTTGAAGTTTGTATCCCAGATTTCAACCGCAAGTGGGGTTGCGTCAAGCATGGCTTGGATACGCACACTGAGTTCTCTATCTTGCTTTTTTCGTTCCTGCTCACGTGCAAGCTCACGTTCAAGGCGCAGTGTGTTTTCAAGTATCCGCATGTCAAGCGAGTATACTGCGCAGACAAATTCATCACGCATGATAAATCTTGTTCCCACTATTTCAGTAGGGATGGATTCACCGTCCACGAGGTGAGTCCACTGCGCTCTGCTGACGCTGTCGTCGGCAAACATATCTTTTAGAATCTCCGTGGCTTTTTCTGTTGAGCGTGTTCCGCATGATTGAAATTCCGGGGAGAATTCAAAGAACCTGCTCAGTGCTTCACTTTTCTCAGGGGTCTGCAAAAAGTCAAGCATTGCCTGATTGCAATCGATTATTTCAAATTTTTCATTCCACAAGCTACCCGGTATCGGTATCGAGTTGTACATCATACGTTGGACGTACATGGCTTCGCTCTCACGTTTTTCTGCATCGAGTTTGTCGGTTATTGGTACTATTATCCTGTTTCGCAGGAAGAAGAACATCACTGCAACCAGTGAAAATACGACAACCGCTGTTGTTATTACTTGTGTCATTATCGCCTGCTGCATGGGGACGGAGGCAACTGTTGCCGGCACGATTACTGCGAGTGACCAGTTGTTTGATTCAAGTGGGAGCTTAATAAAATATGAGGTCACACCCGTATCGTAGACAAACTGCACGATGCTTTCGCCCGCTTCAAAGAGTTCGGGCAACTCTGCATATGGGTGTTTGTTAAATAGGTAGTAAAATCCGTTTCCTGTGGGCATAAGGTCACGGTTTGGGTGAAATATAATTTCGCCTGCCGGTCCGAGCAACATAAAGTCTCCGTCATTTCCCTGCTCAAGAGCTATCAGCATTTCTTCAACTGAGTCCATATCAAGATTTGATGCGGCGACACCTTTTTGCCCGGTCCAGTTTTCTATATGCCTTGCCACTGTCGCTGTGATTCTTCCTGTTTCGACTGATGCATACGGCAGGGTTGTCACTATTTCGTCGTTATGGCTTTCCGCCAATATCCACCATGGGCGCTGCGTGTTCACAAACCATTCGGGCGGTTCCCATCCCGAACTACTGTAAAACGAGCCGTCCTCAAGTGCAACCCATAGTGCAGTAGCGTGTTCTAATGTATCCGCGGTTCTTTCGATTATGTCTTGATAGTAATCCCGCCCTACAAACGGCAATACGTTGGTAAGGCTTTCAACAATGATACTATGATGTACAAATAGTTCGTCAAGTTGTGCCGCATGATTGACTCTTTGCTGATAAATACTGTCAAGAATGTTGTCGTAGACGACATCTCGCACAATGGCGTGGATAAATATGTATGCCACAATAGTACCCACAACAGTAAAAACTGCCATGAGCAAGATAAGTTTATGATTGAGTTTCATCGATTTACCAATCCTCAGCATACATCCTCTCCTAATGTTGTTTTTATGCATGAAGTCTAAGTTATCCATTATAAATCAATCACGAATAAAACACAAATAAAAAATTTACAGACATTTTTTGAACTAATATGTTAAAATGGATAGCATAGGTATTTTTATTTTCCGGAAAGGGGTTTCTTTATGAATTCTTTAATTGACACACGGCGTAAGTTTTCTCGTAAGGTTTGTATTATTGGTGTTGGGTACGTTGGAGCTAGCATTGCCTATGCTTTGAAGCTTAAAGAAATAGCGCATGAAATTGTGCTTATTGATAAGGATATTTCTAAGGCTGAGGCTGAGCTTATGGATCTGCGGCATGGTATTTCTTACATGGGTTCAGCTATTATTCGAGTTGGTGATTTTAGCGATATTTCAGGGGCGGACCTCATTGTCGTTACAGCGGGTCTAAACAGAAAGCCTGACCAGTCTCGGCTTGATTTGGCTGCGGATAACATCAAAATCACAAAGGACATTTCTCTTGAAATACAGAAGTATTACACTTCGGGTGTGGTTTTGATTGTCAGCAATCCGAATGATGTGTTGACTTTTAAGATGAGTCAGTGGCTTGGACTTCCTCGCGGCATGGTTTTTGGAACCGGGTGTACTCTTGATGAGGCTCGGTTTGTCAGTGTCGTCGCCGATTATCTCAACGTTAAACCAAATGCAGTTATTTCGCAGGTTATCGGCGAGCATGGCGATACACAGGTTCCGCTTTGGAGCAAAACCAGTGTAACCGGTGTGCCTATTGTTGAGTATTGTAATGCTATTGATATCCGGTTTGGCGATGATGAGCGCCTTAAGGTTGAAGAGACTACACGCAAAATGGCAGTTTCCATTATTCGCGGTAAGCAGAGAACGCATTATGGCATTGCCTCTTGCATGTGTTTTATTGCAGATGCGGTTTTGAGTCGCCGGGCAACTGTTTTGTGTGTTACCAGCACCTTGGATGGTGAATACGGGCTTAAAAATGTGGCTCTCAGCGTGCCTACAGTTGTTGACCATATGGGTGCCTCTCGGCGCCTTGAAGAGTCTATCACCGACCTTGAGTTTTCACGGCTGAAGGCTTCTGCTGAGGCTGTTCGTACTGTTATAGAGCAGATGCCGACCTAGCCGCCTATTACTCTGAATCTGTTGTATCTGTGGTCTATCAGTTCATCTATTTGCATGGCTGAGTACTTTTTCACTGCTTCCATCAGTTCTCTTTTTAGGACGTCCATTAATGCTTCGTTTTCTGATATTATTTTTTCTATGATTTTTAGTTCGTGTAGGTCTGCGGGGGTGAGCTTTAGGCATTCGCTGGCTTCTTCCGCTCTTGCACTGTCTTTCCAGAGTATGCTGGCGCAACCCTCGGGTGAGATTACTGAGTATATTGAGTTTTCCAGCATCCAAACTTCGTTTGCCGCCGCCAGTGCCAGTGCTCCGCCGCTACCACCTTCTCCGATTATTATTGATATAATCGGGGTTTGAAGTGACATCATCTCTGTTAGGTTTTCTGCTATCGCCTGCCCTTGCCCGCGCTCTTCTGCTCCGATTCCGCAGTATGCACCCGACGTGTCTATGAAGCAAATTACGGGTCTGCCGAATTTTTCGGCAAGTTTCATCTGGCGCAGAGCTTTTCTGTATCCTTCGGGGTGCGCTGAGCCGAAGTTTCGGTGCGAGCGCTCTTTTATGGTGTGACCTTTTTCTATGCCTATAACCGTGACCGGGATGCCATTGAGATATGCGAGCCCACTTACTATTGCCCTGTCGTCTGCAAATCGGCGGTCGCCGTGCATTTCCATAAACTCTGTGAAAATTCCGTCAATCATGTCTAGTGAGGTAAATCTATCTTTCGCCCGCGCAGCAAGTACCTTTTCATATGATGTCATGATTAGTAGCCCCTCCTTGCATGAATTTTTAGAAGACTTCCTAAGTAGGCTCTTTGGCGTAGCCTTGATACTATTTGGTCTATAAAGCCGTGCTCCAGTTGGAACTCGGCTTTTTGAAAGCCGTGGGGGAGTCTTTTCCGGATTGTTTGCTCTATTACTCTGGGGCCTGCAAAACCTATCAGTGCGTTTGGCTCTGAGAGAATTATGTCTGCTTGCATGGCAAAGCTCGCTGTAACGCCGCCTGTTGTCGGGTCGGTGAGCACACAGATATAGAGGTTGCCCGCTTCGCTGTGCCGCTTAACTGCGCCACTTGTTTTTGCCATTTGCATCAGCGAGACAACACCCTCTTGCATACGCGCTCCGCCTGAGACTGCGTAACCGATTACGGGGATGTTTTGCTTTAGTGCACGCTCGAATGTGCGGGTTATCTTTTCCCCTGCAACGCTTCCCATGCTTCCCATCATAAATGCGGGCTCCATCACGAAAATACCGATTTTGTTGCCCTCAATTTCGCATTCTCCGCTAACTACTGCGTCAGACTCTGAGCTTTGGAGCTTCGCCGCTTCGAGCTTTTCTTCATAGCCGGGGAATCCGAGAATGTTTGTTGGGACTAAATCCTTATCAAATTCAACGAACGTGCCGGGGTCTGATATCATGTGGATTCGTTGGCGGGCATTCATTTTGAAGTGGTGGCGGCAGTATGGGCAGACAAATGCGGCTTCTTTTAGTTGGTCTGCGAGGATTGTTTTTTTGCACTTGACGCATGGTATGGTCTCATCTTCAACTATGTCGCTGACACCGGGTGCATGTTTGCCGTGCCCCTCAAGTGCATTTTTCGGTTTTCTGAAAATCATATGTTTTCACCCCATTATTTTATATACTTCAATAAATAATCCGTTGTGTAGGTGCCGTCTTGGAATTCTTCTGTAGACATCAGTTCGTCTTGGAATGAGCCTGTGTTTGTCACTCCTTGAATTATTAGCTCGCATAATGATGCTTTCATTTTTCTGATTGCCTCGTCTCTTGTATTGGCATAGACTATTAGTTTTCCTATCATTGAGTCATAAAACGGCGGGATTGTGTAGCCTTGATAGATTGCTGAGTCAAAGCGCACCCATGGGCCACTTGGGACGTGGAGCATTTCTACTTTTCCGCCTGAGGGCCTAAATGCGTTATATGGATCCTCTGCATTTATTCTGCACTCGATTGCGTGACCTGTCAGCTTTATATCTTCTTGGGTAAAGTCCAGCTTCATACCTGAGGCTAGGCGGATTTGCCATTTTACGAGGTCTACCATTGTCACCATCTCTGTGACGGGGTGCTCAACTTGCAGGCGTGTGTTCATTTCCATGAAGTAGAAGTCTTGAGTTTTCGGGTCGTAGAGGTATTCAATGGTGCCTGCTCCTCTGTAGCTCACTGATTGCCCTGCTTGGATTGATGCGTCAATCATCTTTTTTCTAGTCTCGTCTGACAGAACAACTGCGGGGCTTTCTTCTATGAGTTTTTGGTTTTTGCGTTGGGTTGAACAGTCACGCTCGCCAAGGCAGACTACGTTACCGTGGTTATCCGCTAAAAGTTGCATTTCAATGTGTTTCACGGGTAGTAGGAATTTTTCCATGTACACAGCCCCATCACCGAATGCTGAGGTTGCTTCAGCCGTTGCTGTGTTGAATGCAGATTCAAGTTCTTCCATATTTTCAACTTGGCGTATGCCTTTTCCACCGCCGCCGCTACGTGCTTTTATGAGTAGTGGGAAGCCTATTTTTTTCGCTTCCTTTTTCACTTGCTCAAGGCTCTCTACTAAATCGCATCCGGGAATTACGGGTACTCCTGCTTCTCGCATGGTTTTTCTCGCCATATCTTTGTCGCCCATTTTTGAGAGCGTTTCGGGGTCGGGGCCTATAAATACGATTCCGTGTTCACTGCATAACTGTGCAAATTCGGCGTTTTCCGACATGAATCCGTAGCCGGGATGAATTGCCTCTGCTTTTGATGCAAGTGCCGCCGATACAACCGCTTGTTTGTTGAGATAACTGTCTTTTGAGAGCGACCCGCCGATGCAGTAGCTCTCGTCTGCAAGACTCACATGCAGAGAGTTGCGGTCAGCTTCAGAAAATACTGCAACGCTTGCAATTCCCATTTCTTTACATGCCCTGATAACACGGACAGCTATTTCTCCTCGGTTTGCTATAAGGATTTTTGAAAACATTTTTTCCTCCGTTTTATTTGACTTTTTCGGAACAAATCACCCGCCGCCTGCGGGCGGCACCCTCTTTTCTAAAGAGGGTCGGGTTGGCTACTTCTTTTTATGCGAGTGCGAAAGACAATTCGCCTTTTATGCATAGCTTTCCGTTTACTTTGCCTTCACCTTTCATGAAATAAAAGGGGCCTTTTTGATTTGTTTTTGTTGTTCGGAATTCTATTGTGTCGCCTGGTTTTACCATGCCTTTGAACTTGACATTTGTTAGCCCTGTGAAATATGGGGTTTTGTTTTCGCCTTCCATGTTCACAAGTAGACATGAGGATTGCGCCAGCATTTCACATAGAATTACGCCTGGGACAACAGGGTTTTCGGGGAAGTGTCCCTGCAGAAAAAATTCATCACCTCTTACTGTGTAGCGACCTATGGATACTTCTCCGTCCAGCTCCGCCTCATCAAGCAATAACATTGGCTCCCTATGCGGGAGTATTTTTTTTAATTCGTCTCTTTTCATGATTTACCTCAACTTAAACAGTACTTGTCCGAATTCTGCTATGTCTCCGTTTTTTATGCAGATGTCTACAATTTCACCGTCATGTTCGGAGATTACTTCGTTCATCAACTTCATTGCTTCGATTATGCAGAGTACATCACCTTTTTTTATTTTCTTACCGATACTGATGAACGGCTCAGAATCGGGGGATGCCGCTGAATAGTATACGCCTACGAGCGGAGATGTGATTTCTGTAAAGTTACCCGGTTCGCTTGCAGGGATGCCTTCTTGCTGTGGTGCTTCTTGCGCTATAGGATTTGAGGCCATCGCTATCGGGAATGGTGCACCGGGAAAAGGAGCTCCGATTGGTCCGAATGCTGATGCTTGGCGCTCTACGCGGATGCGGTTTTCGCCTTTGCCCACTTCGATTGCTGTTAGGTTGTTTGTGTTTATCAGGTCTGCCAGTGCTTTTACATTTTCAAAGTTCATTGTTTTTCTCCTATATCTTGTTTAGTACTATTGCGGCGTTGTGTCCGCCGAATCCGAGTGATATTGAGATTGCTTTGTCTATTTTTTGTTCTCTTGCCGTGTTTGGCACGTAGTTTAGGTCGCATTCGGGGTCTGCTTCTTTGTAGTTCGCTGTGGGGTGAATTATACCTGTTTCCAGTGTTTTAACCGCCGCTATTGCTTCTGCTCCACCTGCGGCTCCGAGCATGTGACCTATCATGGATTTTGTGGCACTTATTGGTATCTTGTATGCCAAATCTCCGAAAACAGTTTTGATTGCATGTGTCTCTGCTTTGTCGTTGAGTGGCGTTGATGTGCCGTGTGGGTTTATGTATAGATTCTCATCTGCTGTGAGTTTTGATTCTGCCATGGCGAGTTTCATGAGATTTACCGCACCTGCCGCTTCGGGGTGGGGTGCTGTAATGTGGTGCGCATCGTCGGTGTTTCCGTAACCACTGATTTCGCAGTATATTTTTGCTCCGCGTTTTTTTGCGTTTTCATATTCTTCCAAAACGAGAATTCCTGCACCTTCACCCATGACAAAACCGTCTCTGCGTCTGTCGAACGGCATAGAGCTATTGTCAGGGTCGTTTGTTGTGGACAGAGCTTGGCAGTTTATGAATCCGCCGATGGCAAGCGGGTTAACCGTCGCTTCGGCTCCGCCTGTTATTATCGCATCGGCATATCCGTGTTTTATTGCTCGAAACGCTTCGCCGATTGAGTGTGTTCCTGAAGCGCACGCAGTTACTATTGGTAGGTTCGGTCCCATTGCGCCGTATTTCATCGCTACCAAGGCTGAACCCATGTTTGCTATCATCATCGGGATGAAAAGTGGGGATATTCGCTGTGCGCCTTTGGTTAACATCGTTTCGGTGTTGTTTACAAATGTTGAGATGCCGCCAATGCCTGAGCCTATGTATACGCCGAGCCTTTCAGGTGGCACTGCTCCTACGATGCCGCTCTCTTCAACCGCTTGCGTTGCCGCGGCAATGGCGTATTGTGCAAACAGGTCAGTGCGTCGCACCTCACTTTTTTCAATGTACTTTGTTGGGTCAAAGTCTTTTACTTCAGCCGCGATGTGTACCTTTAGCTCTGATGCGTCAAACTTTGTAATTTTGGCAAAGCCGTGCTTCCCGTCTGTAAGTGTCTGCCAAAATGTCTTGACATCGTTCCCAACCGGAGTTATACATCCGAGTCCCGTAATAACTACTCGTCTCATTGATTTGACCATTCCTTTCAGCATTTTATAAGTTGCATAATTTACATTGACAGACCGCCGTCTATTCTGATTATTTCACCTGTTATGTATGCCGCCATATCCGATGCGAGAAATACGGCGAGATTTGCCACTTCATCGGGGGTTCCCATTCTTTTTAGCGGGATTGACCTGTCGGCGAAGTCTTTTGCCGCTTGTGGGAGTGAGGCGGTCATGTCTGTCTCTATGAATCCCGGCGCTATTGCGTTGCATGTCACTTTTTTGCCCGCAAGTTCTCTTGCGATTGTTTTTGTCATGCCCAGCATTCCTGCTTTTGCCGCTGAGTAATTTGCCTGACCGGGGTTTCCCATTAATCCGCTAACCGATGAGATGTTTATGATTCTGCCGCAGCTTGATTTCATAAGCGGGCGGGATAGTTGTTTTATAAAGTTAAATGCGCCTTTTAGATTTACGTCTATTACCTCGTCGAAATCTTCTTCGCTCATTCTGAGCAGAAGAGTGTCGCGTATTATTCCTGCGTTGTTTACTAAAATGTCGATTTTTCCGAAATCTTGAATTATGCCGTCGCAGACTGTTTTTACTTCCGCAAAGTCTGCTACGTTGCATTTGTAGGTTTTTGCTTTTATGCCGTATTTTTCAGCTTCTGTTTTGACTTCGTTTGCAGAGTTTTCATTTGAGCTGTAGATGATTGCTATGTCTGCGCCGTTTTCTGCAAAATGCAGGGCTATGGATTTTCCTATTCCACGTGATGCGCCTGTGATTACGGCGGTTTTATCGGTTAGTGTTGGCATGGGTGACGCTCCTTGCTTATATTTGGGTTTTTACACTTGGGTTTATTTTTTTTATCAGTCCTGTTAGTGTTTTGCCGGGGCCTGCTTCTATGAATGTGTCGTAGCCGTCTTTTATCATGTTTTCTATTGTCTGTTGCCAGAGAACCGGGCTATTTATTTGTTTTGCCAGCTGCTCTTTTGGATTTGTGTAGACCTGTGCGGTTAGGTTTGAATATACCGGCATTATTGGTTCTGCCATTTCTATGTTGCTCAGATATTTTTCCATGGCTTCGCTTGCTTCGTTCATCAGTGGGCTGTGGAATGCTCCGCTTACGGCTAGTTTCATGCATCTGCCACCTGCGTCGGCAATTGCTTTTTCCAGCTCCTCTTCTGAACTTTTATCGTATGCCACAACCACTTGACCTGGGGCGTTATAGTTGACCGGATAGGTTTTTGGTATTTTTTTGCAGATTTCCTCGACTGCATTTACTTCAAGTTTGAGAACTGCACACATTCCACCTTTGTTTTTTTCGGTGCATGTTTGCATGGCTTTTGCTCTGTTTCTCACGAACTCAAATGCTTGCTCTGTCGTCATCAGCCCTGCATAACTCACTGCAGCGACTTCGCCCAGAGAGAACCCTGCCACGCCGTCTGCTTTTATGCCTTTTTCCGTCAGGACTGCGGCACACGCCAAGTCTGTTAGGAATACGGCGGGTTGGGTGTTTATTGTTATGTCGAGATCTTCTTTCGGACCGTTAAATGCTATATCACGAATTTCGGGGCATAGGTCATATATTTTGCGGGCGCTTTCAAAATTTGAGTAGAGGTCTTTGCCCATACCAACGGCTTGTGCGCCTTGCCCTGCAAATACAATTGCCAGTTTGCTCATTATCTTCTCCCTAAAATGTCTTCGGCTTCTTTAATGATTTCTTCTATGATTTCTCCCGCAGTCTGCTCTTTTTTTATCAGCCCTGCTACTTGACCTGCGAGGAAACAACCTTTTTTTGTGTCACCCTCTTCCACGGCTAGCCTTAGTGCTCCTACCCCTATGGATTCAAGCTCTTCGTTTGTCACTGAAGAGTCGTATTCTTTTGAGAAGATATCCCTTGAAAATGCAGTTTTCAGAGAGCGCACGGGATGCCCGAGACGCTTGCCCGTGGCTATTGTGTCGATATCTCTTGCTGAGATTACTTTGTCTTTGTAGTTTTGGTGTATGTTACATTCTTTTGCCACCAAAAATCTTGTACCTATCTGCACTCCCGCAGCTCCGAGCATGTATGCCGCCGCCATTCCTCTGCCGTCGGCTATGCCACCTGCCGCAATGACGGGAATGTCCACTACATCGCAGACTTGCGGAACAAGTGCCATTGTTGTAAGTTCGCCGATGTGTCCGCCTGCTTCACAGCCCTCTGCAATAATCGCCGCCGCACCGAGCTTTGCTGACATTTTTGCAAGCCCTGTTGATGCTACAACAGGTATTACGGTTATGCCTGCTTCAGTCCACTGCGCCATGTACTTTGAGGGATTTCCCGCTCCTGTTGTGACGACTGCTACTTTTTCTTCGGCGACAACTTTTGCTATTTCCTCGGCGTGGGGGCTCATGAGCATGATGTTTACGCCAAAGGGTTTGTCTGTGAGAGTTTTTGCTTTTCTTATTTGCTCTGATACGTAGTATGCAGGCGCACTGCCCGCTGCGATTATACCGAGCCCCCCTGCACTTGAAACCGCTGCGGCAAGCTCAGCATCTGAAATCCATGCCATTGCGCCTTGAAATATCGGATATTTTATTCCTACAATATCGCAAATTTGTGATTTAACCATTGTTTTCCCCAATAACTTTCATAAGGTCTCCTACGGTCTTAATACTTTCGTCCATTTCGATTGATATACCGTATTCTTCTTCGATGTTCATGACCAGCTCGACTGTGTCGAGTGAGTCGAATTCCATGTCCACGAATGTGCTGTTTTCTGTTACTTCCATGCTTTGGTCGTCTTTGTAGTCTCTTAAGATTTGTGTGATTTTTTCTAACATTGTTTTTGTCTCCTGTCTTTTTTTGTTTTTATTTTTTTGGCGGGCGGCAGGATGCCGCCCCTACATTGGGTTGCGTTTGTTCATTTTTCAAAACACCCGCCTGCGGGCGGCACCCTCTTTGCTAAAGAGGGTAAGGTTTGTGCATTGATTGCGGTGGCGGTTATTGCCATTTGAATACCGCTGTGCCGGCTGTCATTCCTGCTCCGAAGGCTGATAGAACTATTGTGTCACCTGTTTTTACTTTGCCTTCTTCTATCATTTCATATAGGAGCAGAGGGATTGATACCGAGGATAGGTTGCCGTATTTTTCTATATTTGTGGGAAATTTTTCCTCTGGTTGTTTTAGCTTTCGCCTTGCTCCGTCTATTATGCGCTTATTTGCCTGATGGAGCAGAAACCAATCGACTTCTTCGGGTGCTAAGTCCAGTGTTTCAAGCGCTTTGCTGACTTCTATATCGCAGACTCCAACAGCGAATTTGAATACGTCTTGCCCTTGCATGTATAGATATGGCTCGTCAACTTTGCTCTCCAAAAACGGGGTGTTGCCTGTGCCAACGGGGATTTTAAGGATTGTTGAGTCGGGGCTTGCTATGAGACTTATGTAGCGCATGGAGTCTCCCGGAGTTACAACACATGCCGCCGCTCCGTCTCCGAACAGCACGCAGGTGTTGCGGTCGTTCCAATCGAGTTGGGTTGACATCATTTCACCGCATGTTATTAGTATGTTTTTTGCCTTACCCATAGCGAAATAGCCTACCGCAACTTCGAGTGCGTAGGCGAATCCCGTACATGCCGCATTTATGTCAAATGCTGTGCATTTTAATCCGATTTTTTCCGCTGTTGTACATGAGAGTGACGGGGTGCGCAGTTCTCCGCCAATGGTTGCGCATATAAAAAGGTCGATGTCCGAAACTGTCAGCTTTGCGTTTTCGAGTGCTTCGAGTGACGCTGTTGCCGCAAGGTCGCTCAGGGTTTCGCTTGTGCAAACATGGCGTGTTTGTATGCCTGTTCTGGACGTAATCCATTCATCGTTTGTATCTACATAGTTTGCTATTTCGCCGTTTGTGATTTGCTTTTTTGGTATGCCTTTGCCCATGCCTATGATGTTTAAGCTCATTGTATTACCTTTCTTGTCCGGCGGGCGGCAGGATGCCACCCCTACAATGGGATGCCTGTTTTTGTGTGGGTTATGTTTCTAGTTGTTCTTGGAAGAAATTGTTTAGCTTGTTTATTGTTTTGTATAGGATTTCTTTTTCGTTGTCTTGAAATTGGCTACTTATGTTTCTCACCATTCTTGAGTGGAAAAACCTGTGTGAGCGTTCTATTTTTTCCCCTGTTGACGTTAGGCTCACCAGCATTTTTCTGCCGTCTTTTACACAGGGGGATTTTTTGACGTATCCTTTGCTTTCTAGTTTTTTTATTGCTACTGTTGCCGTTGGTGCTGAGACGTTCATCGCTGATGCTATCTCACTCACTGTTGCTTCGCCGCCTGTTTGCTGACCTATTGCTTCAATTATGTGAGCTTCGCCTATTGTCACAGGGGTTGCGACGAGTTTTTTCAGTGAGTCCTCTTCGTATTTGAGTATTATATTGAATGTTTCTATGAGTGCTTTATTCAGGCTTTTTTCAAAATCGTCCACGAGCAACTCTCCCTATTCCTTGATTTGCACCTGCGGCACAATGAGTCTAGCGGCATTTATTTCAACAACAATTAGTATGACTAACTAATTACTTTGCACTTATATTATCATATGATTTCACGTTGTCAAGTATTTTTTGTCAGTTGGGTGGTTTTTGGGTTTTCGGCTCACCTTGTTTGGTCGCCCTATAATCATGTTGTGGCGTATATGGGTTTTGCGTATATATTGTTGACAAGTGAATAATTTCTGTTTAGTATATAGTACCAAGTAGTGGTGCGGTAAAATTAAAGTTTACAACTTAAATATTCATTGGCAAGAACGCCAAAAATTTAACTATATCTTGCGTTTTTCTGCAACTGGTGATAAAATAATTATTGTAAAAAATAAATTTGCGAGAGGATTCATTTATATGGCTGATAAGAAAATTTTAATCGAAGGTTCAGGCAAACATTGTCACGTATCACAGGCGACACTTTACAAACTTTTTGGCGACGGCTTTGAAATGGTAAATAAAAAGGAATTGTCACAACCCGGTCAGTATGCGACACCCCACAAAATTACGGTTGTTGGTCCGAAGAGGTCTACAGATGTTACAATCCTCGGTCCTTGCAGAAATGCCGACCAAATCGAACTTTCACAGACAGATGCCACTGCAATTGGGCTTAACCCGCCAATCCGCGAAAGTGGTGACCTCGCAGGCAGCCCCGGCTGTAAGCTCGTTGGTCCGGAGGGTGAAATCGAAATCAAAGAGGGTGTCATAATCGCGAAGAGGCACATCCACTTTACAGTTGAAGATGCCGCAGCACTTGGTGTTAAAGACAAGCAAATAGTCAAAGTTAAAGTCGGCGGTGACCGTGCGCTGATTTTTGATGAAGTGGTTGCAAGGGTGAACCCCGAATATGCCACAGCAATGCACTTAGATTATGACGAGTATAACGCCGCCGCACTCTCAGGCTCAAACAGCACAGGCGAACTGATAGTATAAGAATAAAGCTAAAAAAAGTTGTCCTCTCGGACAACTTTTTATTAGCCTGATAAAATCAGGATTAATATACTAGATTGAGCACAACAGTTAGGACTACAAATAGACCTGCGACCCATTTTGTTGCAAGAGCGAGCCTTGCATCGCGAGACTTGGCTTTGTTTTTAGCGAGGTAGGACTCATTCGCTCCTGTAAACGCTGAAAGTCCTGAGTTTTTTCCTGATTGCAAAATAATTACCAAAAGTAAAATCAGACAAACTACCAATTGAACAATTCCTATTACTATCATTAATGGACCCATTATAACTAACTCCTTTAATACTATATGTACGCAAGCTCTGTATAAACGCTTGCTTTTTAAGACAGTGCATGATATATTACCATGATGCAGCGTCAATTGCAAGGATTTTTTTGAAGGGGCTGTATTTTTTTAGGAAGGCAAAACTCTGATGTACTTTGATACCCATGCTCATTATTGCGATAAACGGTTTGACAGCGATAGAGATGATACTTTAATTTCTCTTAAACAGGCAGGAATTTCCTATGTTCTCAATGCAGGGAGCAGTGTTCGTTCCTCCAAGACGAGTCTGGAGCTTGCCGATAAATACGCATTTATCTATGCATCCTGTGGAGTTCACCCGCACGACAGTAAATCTATGACAGACGACACTACTGAAGAACTTGCAAGATTGCTTATCCATCCTAAGGCTGTTGCCGTGGGCGAGATAGGTCTTGATTATCACTATGATTTTTCGCCGAGAGATGTTCAGCGTAAACGCTTTCGTGAGCAATTGGAGCTTGCACGTTTTTTGAAAAAGCCTGCTATAGTCCACGAGCGTGAGGCTTTTGAGGATACTCTGGAGATAGTTCGTGAGTTTCCCGATTTGACGGGTGTTTTCCATTGTTTTTCAGGCAGTTTTGAATCCGCAAAGCTCCTCTTAAAACTCGGCTGGTCGCTTTCGTTTACGGGTGTCGTGACTTTCAAAAACGCAAGGCGTGCAATTGAAGTGATAAAACATGCGCCTTCAGACAGGCTAATGCTTGAAACCGACTGCCCCTACATGGCGCCCGAGCCTTATCGTGGTAAGCGCAACAGCTCTCTGTATTTGCCGCAAATAGCGGAAAAGTTTGCTGAAGTCCGTGGGGTCACGGTCGAGGAAATAGCAGAGACCACAACTGCAAATGGGCTTAGGCTCTTTGGGATTAAGTGATTATAAAAGGAGATAACCAAAATGAATTTACCAAAACAATACTTCGTTGAGACACTTAGTAAAATTTTATCCATTGACAGCCCAACAGGGTATACCGCTAAAGTTATCGCCCAAATTAAAGCTTATGTGGACGAAATTGGCTATGACAGCTACTGTACCAACAAGGGTAATCTTGTTGTAACTATTCCCGGTAAAAGCGACAAGACCGTTGGTATTTCAGCACATGTTGACACACTGGGCCTCGTTGTACGGGGGTTTAATTCGGACGGCACTTTGAGTTTCGAGCCTGTTGGCGGGCCTATTATGCCTACGCTGGACGGTGAATATTGCAATATTTACACCCGCTGGGGCGATGTATATACCGGAACTATATTGACTAAATCACCTGCAATTCATGTGTTTGACAACGCTGTTGACATCAAGCGTGAGCAAAAGAATATGGCTATAAGACTCGATGAGGAAGTTAAAACAGATGCTGATGCAAAAAAACTCGGAATACTGCCGGGTGATTTCATATGTTACCACCCTAAAACGGTTATCACCGAGAAAGGTTTTATAAAGAGCAGATTTTTAGATGACAAGCTCGCGGCGGCGATAATGCTCTGCCTGATGAAGCATTTTAAGGAAAACGGCATTGTGCCTGAGAATAATGTCCTTGCTATTTTCACCACATATGAAGAGGTCGGGCATGGGCTTAGTCATCTGCCGCAAGAGGTGAGTGAGTTTGTTGGTATCGACATGGGGTGCATAGGCTCTGACCTCAGCTGCACGGAGTATGATGTCTCCATCTGCGCAAAGGATTCCACGGGTCCATATGACTACGAGTTGACTACCAGACTCATAAATTTGGCGAAAGATGCAAAGCTCTCATATGCCGTTGACGTTTACCCTCGCTACGGCTCTGATGTTTCCGCCGCCCGCTCTGCGGGGCATGATATAAAGGGGGCTTTGATTGGTCCCGGTGTCGCCGCCAGCCACGGCATGGAGCGTAGTCACATCAAGGCAGTTGATAACGCTTGGAAACTTTTGTGTTTGTACTTAACAACATAGAGAACCGCTGATAAGACAGGCGGAGATTTTAGGAGTTGATTCTATAAAGCAGTTCATGACAAAATTTGCTTCAGTAGATATGACAGATGGTGTACCGTGGAAAAAACTTATGCTTTTCACTGTGCCTCTGCTGATTGGCAATGTCTTTCAACAATTATACAGCACTGTTGATGCCATATTTCTCGGCAGATTCGTCGGTGACAATGCACTTGCGGCAATCGGCAGTTCGATGGCTATATTTTTTCTTATTTTAATGCTTGTAATGGGTGTGGCAATCGGTGCGGGGATAATGACTTCGCAGTATTTCGGTGCGAAAAGGCGTGAGGATCTCTCGTACACAATCGGCACGTCAATCACCCTCACCGCAATTGTCGGTTTATTCCTCACCATTTTCGGACCGCTCGCAACAAGACCTGTGCTGATTTTGCTTGAAACTCCTACCGAAATACTTGAGGACAGCGTATTATACATGAATGTTCTGCTTTGGGGAATCTTGGGGCTTGCTTATTTTAACATGTTCTCAGGTTTGCTCCGAGGCATGGGTGAGGCTATTGCCCCGCTGATCTATCTGATAATCGCGAGTGTTTTGAACATTGCCCTGAACTTCGTGTTTATTGTTGTTCTTGGCATGGGCGTGTTCGGTGCGGCTATAGGTACGGTAATTGCACAGGCTTTCACGAGTGTGCTGTGCCTGCGTAAGCTGATGAAAATGCGCGATGTTTTTGACATGGGGTGGAAGTACTTAATACCTCAGAGAAAGTATGTCAGACAGGTTTTAAAGCTCGGAATTCCGTCGGGTGTGTCACAGGCAATATTTGCCGTGGCTATGATGATTGTACAACCGCTTGTCAATGGGTTTGGTCCTACGTTTATCGCTGTGTACATCATCGTGATGCGGATTGATGGGTTTGTTGTTATGCCTGCTTTTTCGTTTGGTAATGCCATAACTGTTTATACAGGGCAAAATGTTGGGGCGGGAAAAATGGACCGCGTGGACAAGGGCATAAAGCAGTGTATAATCATGGCTCTTGCTGTGGCTGTTGTGTTAGTCTCCGGTGTTCTGGCTTTCGGCAGGGGGATAGCGGGTGCTTTCACCGAGACTCAGCAGGTCATTGACATGACAATGCAAATGTTATGGATACTTGCTCTTGGATACGTTGCATTTTCAGCAAACATTGTAGTTTGGGGCGTAATCCGAGGTGCAGGAGATGCCATATCGCCGCTCTGGGGGGCGCTTATAAATTCGGTGGTTGTGCGATTGCCCACTGCGTTTTTGTTTGTACATCTCTTGGGTACGCCTGATGCTATAATGTATTCTTTGTTGGCGGCTTGGATTAGTAACCTTATCATAGCGATAATAGTGCTTAAAATAGGCAAGTGGCGGAAGATGGGGTTGATTCGGAAACAGGAAACATAATCTACAACTTCTTGATGAAGTTTCCACTTACGTCTATTTTGTTGTTGAATACTATAAATGCGCCGGGGTCGGTGCTTACTATTATCCGTTTTAGGCGGGGGACTTCGTATTTTGAGATTACTGTTGTAAAGATGTGGGTATGCTGCCCTGAGTAGGCTCCTTTGCCTTCCCAGCATGTTGCACCGCGTCCGAGTTGTTCCATTACATCACTCACAGCGTCGGGGTTTTTTGTGAAGATAAGTGCGCTTGTTTTGATGTTTTGATAATAGGTGTGGTCAAGTGTTAGCGCATAGATTGTGGTGAACAGTGCTGAGTATATTACTGTGTTCAGGTCATAACGAATCAGCCCGTAGCTATACACAAATGCGCCTATGATGAGCGAGACTTTCCCCACTGTAAATGTGGGGTATTTTATTGAGCAATATACTCCTATAAGGTCGGAGCCGCCGCCTGTACCGCCACAACGAAGTGTAAACCCTGCACCAAATCCGGCGATTGCACCGCCTACAATTGTCGCTGTGAGTGTTTCGTATATTAGTGGTTCTTCAGGTATTGGTATAATTGACAGCGCGAATGTCACGAAGATTATATTGATGACAGATTTGATGGGTAGGGTTTTGTTTGTGACGCGCAGTACCATTATCATCAGTGGTATGTTCATGATTAAAAGCGCCATGCCTGTCAGGTTAAAGTTTTGCGGCATTTCAAGCGGCGTGTATGTGGTTAGTATCGCTTCTATAACTTGGGCAACTCCTGTGAGTGTGCCGCTATAGAGGTGATGCGGCACGATGATTATATTGATGGCGACGGCGAAGAGCAATAACCCAAACAACGACCCGGCATAGCCCGCCAAGATGTTGTATACTTTTTTGTTTTTCATTTTCGTAACACCTTCCTTTAGTTTATTCTAGTAATCGTGGTATCAACTTTTTATGACTGAAATTAAAAAAAGCATCGAAAACCTTGTGTTTCCAATACTTTCGATACACTCTGGTGGGCCCAAGAAGACTTGAACTTCCGACCTCACGATTATCAGTCGTGCGCTCTAACCAGCTGAGCTATGGGCCCCCACGAGCGCTCGTTTTGCGGGGAAAATGGTGGAGATGAGCGGAATCGAACCGCTGACCCCCTGCTTGCAAAGCAGGTGCTCTCCCAGCTGAGCTACACCCCCATATTCGTGCATCCACGCACAAACCGATAAACAAGCGCCCGAATAATTTACCACTTTTGCGCGCAGTTGTCAAGATATATTCTAAGATTTTTTCGTCATTTTTTCGTCATTCTGCGCACAATCCTCAGAATGACAGGTCATGGAGTCGTTTCATAGAGAATCGGGCGAGGGGGCTTTTATTGACAAAGCCCCTCGTCCGCGCCTGTTTAATTTTGAACTTAACCATTGATTTATCCCAACTCTTTATCAAGCATCTCCTGTGTAATGTACATTCCGCTGAACATGCCTAATGAGCGAATCGGCATTTCCTTTAAAACGGCAACAAACATTTCCTCCTTGGGACTAAGATTATCAGCGCCATCGTTTTCCAAAGGAGCACTGCCCTTATACTTTTCTATGAGAGCGGCACCTTTGGGGTCTTGCATAAGCTCCATCACAGTGGAGTTAAGCGTGATCGGGCGAACAATCGGAACTGTCGGGTTTACTGAAATGTCTTGACATAGTCGAATGTCCTGCGATGACGCACCTACCAGTATGCCATAGGTTCCACCGTCTAAACGCCACTCCTTGCGGTCTGCATCATAAAACGCAAATGAGCGCTTGCCCAGTGTGAATAAAACAGTTTTTTCCTCACCGGGGCTGAGGCTTATTTTTTTGAAGCCCTTTAGCTCCTTAATTGGGCGAACAACGGTCTCCATTTTAGATGAAATGTACAGTTGCACAATTTCCTTGCCTGCGACCTTGCCTGTATTTTTCACCTTGACTGAGACATTTATAGTATCAGTGTCAAGCGCATCTGATTTGTCAACGCTGATATCAGAATAGGTGAAATTAGTGTAACTCAGTCCATGCCCGAACGGGAACAGTACAGGCATTTCTTTTTTATCGTAATAACGGTAGCCTACGAAAACGCCTTCGCGGTATTCCACCTTGTCTCGCTCGCCGGGGAAGTTTAGATGTGATGGATTGTCTTGCAAACGCAATGGGAATGTCTCAGCCAGCTTGCCTGACGGGTTGACCGCCCCGCTGAGAACATCCATGACTGCGGCTCCCGCAGCCTGCCCACCCAAATATGCCTCCACTACTGATTTGACATTGCAAATCCACGGCATTTCAATAGGACTTCCGTTGTGAAGAACTACAACCGTATTGGGCTGTGTCTTTGCAACTTCCACTATAAGCTCAATCTGGTTTGCGGGCAAGTTCATATGTGTGCGGTCGTAGCCCTCAGACTCATAGCGATCCGGCAGTCCTGCGAATATCACGCAAACATCGTTCTCGCTTGCATGTTTCACTGCATCGCTAAGTAATTTCGAATCTGTATCGTCATCATCTATGAGGAATCCTTTTGTGTAGGATGCGTTATCAAATATCCCTATTAGTTCTTTTGCGGGCGTTACTTTAAATGGGTTGATATTTGAACTTCCTCCGCCTTGGAATCTGGGTCTTTCGAAGAACTCGCCTATGAACGCAACTTTTTTATCTTTCGATATAGGCAATATGGAGTCTTCATTTTTCAGAAGAACTATGCACTGCCCTGCAATGCGGCGGGCAATCTCATCATTTTTATTTAAATCGAGAGGATACTTTTCTTTTTGCTCCGCTGTTACAACTGTTTTAAATGTAATGTTTAGTATGCGTTCAACTGCTTTATCTAGCACTGTTTCATCTAGCTTGCCTGATTTTACAGCTTCTACGATAATGGCATCGTTCACACCTCGTGATGTTGGCATTTCGAGCTCCAATCCTGCGGCAAGCCCGTCAACACGGTCGTTGACAGCACCCCAGTCACTCACAACGAAGCCATCAAATCCCCATTCATTCCTCAAGATGTCTGTCAACAGATACTCGTTTTCAGAGGCGAATACTCCATTCACTTTATTATAGGAACACATTATGGTTGTGGGTTTTGCTTCCTTAACTGCCTCTTCAAACGGTGCGAGATATATTTCCCTGAGTGTGCGCTCATCAACTTCGGAACTTATTGTCATACGCAGTGTTTCTTGTTCGTTTGCCACATAGTGTTTTAGGGATGTGCCGACGCCTGTTTTTTGCACGCCATTAATATGTGCAACTGACATTTTTCCCGAAAGATACGGATCTTCTGAAAAATACTCAAAATTTCTGCCGCACAGGGGAGAGCGCTTAATATTTGTGCCCGGTCCCAGTAAGATTGACACATCTTCCGCTATGCATTCTGCGGCGATTGCCTTGCCCATTTCCGCAATCAAGTCCTCGTCAAAGGAACTGGCGGTAGCACATGCCGTTGGAAAACATGTGGCAGGTACACTTTCATGCAGCCCCAAGTGGTCTGAATGAGCTTTCTGCTTGCGTAAACCATGGGGGCCGTCAGCTACAAAAATCGATGGGACACCGAGTCTCTCTACAATTTTTGTTTCCCAAGCTGTTTGCCCCGAGCAAAGTGACGCTTTTTCTTCCAAAGTCATTTCCGATACGATTTTCTTGATGTCCATGTATTTACCTCCAAAATTTTTATTTTCAAATCCAATATTTCGCTTAGCGCTTGCCCACTTGAACTCCGTGAATCCAGCCCGCTTCCGGCAATAGCGGACCTGTGATTCTGTGGGGTACATATGCTTCTTCTAAGTACTTCATTTCATCTTCTGTTAAAGACACACCTATGGCATCAACAGAATCTTCAAGATGCGAAATTTTTGTCGCACCTATAATTGGTGATACTACGGGCGCCTTGTGAAGAAGCCACGCCAGTGCGACCTGAGTGCGAGTGATTCCTCGTTTTTCTGCAAGCTCGGCTACTCTGCCGATTATCACCTCGTCCTCTTTTTCGGTAGCTCCATACTTATGCCTTTGGATTTCGTCTTCCTTTGTACGTTTTGTGTCTGCGCCAATACCTCGCGACAGGCGACCGGACGCCAGCGGACTGTAGGGGGTGGAGGCAACTTTCTGATCTATGCACAGGGGAATCATTTCCCGTTCTTCTTCACGGTAAAGTAAGTTGTAGTGGTTTTGCATGGAGACGAACTTTGTCAAACCATGTTTTTCTGCAGTAAATTGTGCCTTTTGAAATTGCCATGCAAACATTGCAGAAGCACCGATATAACGCACTTTGCCCGACTTCACCACATCATGCAGCGCTGTCATGGTTTCTTCGATAGGGGTGTTTTCATCCCAGCGGTGTATTATGTAGAGGTCTATATAGTCCATACCCAACCGTTTAAGGCTGTTATCCAATTCACTCATAATCGCCTTTCGGGAAAGACCTTGACCGTTTGGCGTTTCCCTCATTTTGACAAACACTTTCGTGGCTACCACCACTTCATCACGGCTCGCATATTTTTTCAATGCTCTGCCAAGAAATTCTTCGCTTGTGCCATAAGAATAACAGTTTGCGGTATCAAAGAAATTAATACCTAAATCCAAGGCACGCTTGATGATTTTGTTACTGTCCTCTTCACTTAGTACCCACTTTGAAAATCCCGATTCAGTTTCTCCAAAACTCATGCATCCGAGACAAATCTGAGATACATCCATACCTGTGTTTCCTAGTTTAACATATTCCATAGCTACTCCTTTTCAGCATTTTTACAGCTCTGCTTTTTTCAGTTCGGCTTTAATTTTTGTTGTGTCGGGTTTTATGCCGGATTTTTGCATTGCCCGAATTACCGCGCCTGCCACGGGTGGTGCCTCTGCTATGATGTATTTAACAGGTCGCTCTCCGAGTGCATCTGCAACTCGTTTTTCTATCAGTTCTTGCAGTATCTTTACTTTTTGCTTCACGAACACCGAGCCTGCCAGCGCCACGTGAAGTGTGTCCTCTTTTGGAAAATCCATGTCCATTGCTACCCTTGCAATTGCTCCCGCGTATTGCTCCGCTGAATCGCTTAGCACACCTATGGCAACCTCATCACCTGACGCAGCTGCTTCAAAAGGTATGCTGTTCAGTGCGACAAGATCTATCTTCCCCTCAACATATCTGTCAGCGACAATATCTAGGAACTCTTCTCTGTGTTTTACGCCTGTCAGGTTAAACAGCAGTTTCTTCATAATTGTGGGTTTTCCGAGCTTGTATATTTCATTATAAACCATGCTGATTGCTCTTTGCCCATACCATGTACCACCGCCGCAGTCGTCTGTGAGTGCACCTACGCCGCATGTGTGTATTGATTCTCCGCTTTTATCAACGGCTGCAATTTTAAACCCCGAGCCGTTTATGGCGCAAATCCCTACGCTGTCAGGGCAAGTGGAAGATACTCCGAGCAACGCATCATTGCACACCAGAAAATTCCTTATCCCCGTTTCTTTCACTATATCTGTAAGCCTCTCATGTTGTGATATTGTGTCTGCTCCCGACAATCCAAGCACCGCATATGCAACATTATCACTGTGTGCGTCTGCGGCTTTTAGTATTTTCGCAATTTCCTCACAGATGATTTGTCTGAACTCATCAAAAGAGCCTTCTAAAACTTCGTGATTTAGTGCTCCGATAGCCGCTGTTTGAGTGCAGTTGCTGCTTTCGTCAAACAACACAAGATGGCTTTTCGTAGATCCGCCATCCACACCTAAAATAAGTTTACCCATTCTTTTCTCCTCGCTTATTTAAAAAATCTCGGCAAATATTCCCTGTTTGCCATAAGCATTTCTTCCAGTAGCGGCAGAGCTTTTGCTATGTCACCAACCAGAGGATGCGCCATCAAAGCGGCGAGAGCTATGTCGCGATCACCACTGAGAGCGGCTTTCACTGTCAGTTTTTCGTATGCCTTGACCGCTCGCATTAAGCCTATTATATAATCATTATAAACCGTGACAGGTTTCGGAGTTATGCCCTCTTTTCCCAGACGGCACAGCACCTCTACTGCGTCATCATCATCCATAAAGGGAACTGCTCCGTTATTTTTTGCCGCTACTACGTGAAGCTCGTTTTTATCACAAATGATTGCTTCCGCTGCCGAAACTGCTGCAGTTGCATACAATGAGCCACCGCGCTGTGCCAGCTCAGGCGGTTTAATGTTAAGCGCGGGATTTGTGTATTGCTCTCTGAGCTTGCTCTCTATTTCTACGCATATTTCCCCTCTTGTTTTCTCTGCTTCAAGGCATAACTTAACTTGCTCGCTACGATCGTAATAGTAATTCAGATAGGAACTGGGTATGTACGGAACCGCTTTGAAAAGTGCCGGATTTACATGCGCAATGGGATTGTTTTTCATTGATGTGTCTGCTTTTCCTGCGAGTTTTGACACTATGTTTTCGGCTTCTCCGTGCTTTACAACACTTGTTATCCAACTCAAATGATTTAATCCAACATATTCATAGTCGAAATCATATGTGTCAATAACATCTGCAACGCCTTTAACCATGTTTATTGCACAGTTGCACAGCCCTACAATGTTTGCATCGGTTTGATTTAGTACGGCTTCCGCTATTATCCCCGATGGGTTGGAGAAGTTGATTAGCCATGCGCCGCTTTCGCTTAGGCGCTTTATGTCTGCCACAAGTTCCATGATGACCGGAACTGTCCTGAGCGCCTGCATGAATCCTCCTGCACCTGTTGTCTCTTGACCGAGCAATCCATATTTTAGAGGTATCTTCTCGTCTCTGATTCTTCCCTCCATTTTGCCCGGTCTGATTTGTGCGAATATAACTTTGGCGCCGTCAAGAGAATGGTGCAGATCCTGTGTAAGCTCAGCTTTTCCTTTGAATCCGCCCTTTTTGAGCTGTCTTATTGCCAACCCGCCCACAAGGTTGAGAGCCGCTTCGTCAATGTCCATAAGCGATATGTTCTCAACTTGAAGAGCCTGCGCACGTTTTAACAATTCCTCTATCAGCTCAGGTGTGTAGGTACTTCCTGCTCCAATTACTGCTACTTTAGCCATTACTCAGTCCTCCTGTCTCTGTTTCGCACACATTTTCCTGCCCTCTTCCAATGTCATAGACCGACCTGACTTTCAGGTTTTTTGGATCACCTCTCACGAGTTCTACCGTAATCTCTCCCGCATTTATGTCAAAATAGTTGTCTGACAGTATGAAGTCCTCATCGTCGGAGTATATTTCTACGCTCTTAGCGTAGTTCTCCGCTTTCACAGTTATTTTATTACCCTCTTTTTTTACAGTCAGTGATGGGTTTTTGAAGTTGTAGTGCTTGGGCATGCAGAATAAAACCGTACCTGCGGACACTATCTTGCCGTCTACTTCAAGCTCGTAGCTGAAATAGTCGCTGAGTTCATCGCAATCGGAAAAGTCGAGTTCGTTCAACCACAGTGACGACAAGGGTTTTACCCTCACTTTGTAGTCGCCGCCTATCTTGACCTTGCCCGATGAGTCACGCAGTGCCCATGTTATTTTTCCTCTTATTTCGTTCATTGTTTCGTTTGCCACGGACAGCTTCGCAGCTTTTTTGATAGGTTCGGGCTGTGCTACGCAGAACGGGCGCTCGGTCATTTCGCCTGTTTCTTCACAACTGAGCATTATCGGGGCAAAGAATCTTTTTGCATAGTAATGCAGTGCTTTCCATCTGCCGAAATAGTCGATTGAAGCCCATGAGGCAACCGGCCAAATGTCATTTAACTGCCAGTAAATCGCACCCATACAGCGACCGCGGTTGCGCCGCCAATGCTCAACGCCATAGCGTATCGCATCGGCTTGCAGAAGCTGTGAAGCGTAAAGCAAATGGTCAAAGTCCGTGGGATAGCGGTACATACTTGCCAAATAACCAAGTATTTTACCGTTTGCCCCTGTGTTTCGCTGGTGCATTTCCATCACACGTGAGAAGATATTTCTGTCCTCGGGTTCGGTGAAAGACTTGACGGTTTTAAGACCCGGAAAACTTTGGAAGCCAAATTCGGAAACATAGCGAAAATGAAACTTGCGATATTCGCTAAACGGCTTAAACCCATGCCATACATCCCAGTAGTGGACATCTCCCCTATCGGGACTGTTGGGGTCGTCAAAACTGCCGCCGCTTGATGCGGAAGCGGGCCAGTAGTAGGTTTGTGGATCATGTTCCGAGACTATCTGCGGTATGATATACTCAAACATTTTTATGTAGTCCGCCCTCTGCTTGGGGCTTGCTTTATACCATCCGTCATAGTGAGCTTGTTCAAGTTCATTGTTACCGCACCAAAGCCCAAGTGAAGCATGGTGGCGCAAGCGTTTTACGTTATCAATCATCTCTTTGCGAATGCTTTCCTCAAATTCGGGTGTCAGTTCATATACTGCACAGCAGAACATAAAGTCTTGCCAGACTATAAGCCCAAGTTCATCGCAAATGTCATAAAAGTCGTTTCCGGGGTAATACCCTCCGCCCCAGATTCGGATTGCATTGAAGTTTGCCGCCACGCAGTCCTCAAGCAAGCTGCGTTTTTGCTCAATTGTTATTCGGGAGAATATATTATCTTCGGGAATGTAGTCGGCACCCATCGCAAAGATATCTATGCCGTTTATGCGGTGCATGAAACTTTCGCCCCACTCATCTTTTTCTCTTGCCACTGTCATTGTGCGCAGTCCAATGCGGCGTTCCCAGCGGTCGTACTCTTTGCCGTTTTTGTCTGTCAGGATTGCAAGCACTTTGTAGAGTGGTTGTTTGCCATAGCCGTTTGGCCACCATAGTTCGGGGTTTTTAATATGTATCGTGCCATCGGACATGGTTCCCTCATGCAGTGTGCCGTCAGGGGCTGTTACGGTTATGGTTATGTCAAAATCGTCAATATCGGGATTATCGCTTCCGTGGCAATATATGGCAGGCTCGAAGCCTAGTTCTACAGTGCCGTCGTCTTGGTGGCCTTGGGTGACATATACATTATCAAATCTGAAAGTGTCTGCGTAGCCTATGTATATGTCTCTCCATATCCCTGCGTCGGGAAGTCTTGGACCCCAGTCCCAGCCAAACATGCAGTGTGTCTTACGCATCTGCGGAAAACCGCGCATGGCGTCAGGCGAACCATCTGTTAAGACTTCACTGTGCTTTGCCGCAATATGTTTTGTAGGCGAACGAAACGTCAGTCTTAGTTCGTTGCCTTTTTCTAAGACCTCATCACTTATGTCATATTCCCAATGCCTGTGCATGTTGTCTGCATACCCTATTTTCTTTTTATTTAGTTCTATGTCGCAGAGCGTGTCAAGACCCTCACAAATGAGCAGTATTTCTTCGGTACTTTCGCACTCCATGTCAAAGGTGCGTGTAAACACAAAGTCATAATCCATCAGCCTTAGTGCTTCGAGCTCATTGTCGCGCCAATATGGGTCCGGCATTTTCTCGGCATCAAGCAAAGTGCTGTAGACCGAACCAGGTATCGTTGCTTTTAGTTTTTCGCCTTTAAATGGGGAATCACCGAGAAATTCCAATGTCCACGAACCGTTTAATAGTTGTTTTTTCATACACTTACCAATCCTTTTAGAGCTTTCTTTTTCATTTTTTCATCATACAGAACATTGTCTGCACCACGCAGAGCCACATCGAATTCTTTCTTTGTATTGACCTCCAAAACAGAATAGCCTATGCTCGCTGAAATGTTATACTGATGTATGCGGAGTTTATTATACTCATCAATATTTTTTCTCAGTCTGCTTTCGAGAAGTGCGCTTTCCTCATTCGCTTTGACAGTTGCCAGCACGACAAACTCATCACCGCCGACTCTCCCTGCAATATCTTCTTCACGGAGTGTTTCTTTTAAGATTTTTGCAAAAATTTTAATCGCTGTATCGCCTTCTTTATGACCGTAGGTGTCGTTTATCTGCTTTAGCCCGTCCAAATCCATGTACAGAACTACCGCCATCTTTAACTCATCTCTGCTCAGTTGCCGAAGCCTTGAATATGCAAACTCAAGAAATCCTCTGCGATTGAGAATCCCTGTAAGTTCATCTGTTATCGACAGCTCACGTATTTGTGTAAGCAGCTCAGAGCCCTTAACCGAAGAAGATATGGTTACACGCAGACTTTCATACACATCCGATGTTACATTTTTATCATACGGCAAAAGTAATAATCCCAAGTCCTGTTTTTCAAAAAACAACGGAAATATGAAAACTGACATTCTCTGACTCTCAAAGTCAAAGCCTTTCATTGTTGAATAATCGTGGAATAAAATTTGCCTCTCATAAGTCTGCTTCAAGTGGATTCGCTCATCGCCGCAAAATCCCACCATTTCTTCGATAACTCCGATTTCACTCCCTTCTTTGACGATTTTCATATTTTTGTAGACTCCGACCAACGCTGAATCCATGCGCAGTGACGGCAGTGACCTGTAAAGCTCCTCTGCTATGGAGTTAAGGTCATTTGTCTGTGCAAGAGAGCTCGTTGTTCGCCGCAGGCGCAGGCGGGTTTCTGCTTGTTTATATTCGTTTATTACGTTTTCCTTGACTTTGACATTATTTATGAGTGTTGCGGCGAAAACTACTGCGTTAATAATTGGTCTTACGCTGACTACCTCATTTTCAAATTTTTGCACGCCGAATGTCAGCACACTGAGCGCATCAAAGCATTTGTTCAAATCACCGGAAAAATAGTTGTACTCAACAAGATAACCGTCAACGAGGCGACAAAAATCATCTTGGCAGAACGGGTCTTTTTTTATCTGCGCAACGAGATTTCCGGCAAGTTTTTCCACAGTTATCTCTTCCACTTCGCCTTTAAAAATTGATTTAAACTCACGCATAACAAACGACTCCATGTTGCTGTCATCGGAATTTGTGTCGATTTGCCTATTTGTGACCGATTCTATTTCCCTTCCCAGACATCCGCAAGACTGCCTTATCATGAATGTCGGATTGATATATTCCAAATCCTCTACCTGCTCACCATTAATCTTTCTTTGAAGCATAGAGGTGCCGCGCCTGCCTATCTCATAAAAATCTTGTCGTGCCGTGCTTATCGAGGGTATGTATGTCGCTGATTCTCTGTTATCGTCAAAGCTCACTACGGCTACATTCCGCGGCACCAGAATACCTCTTTTTCCAAGTTCCTCTATGGCTCCAATTGCCGATTCATCGTTGCTTACTGCAATCGCATCAAAAGGAAGTTTGCGCTCGTCAATAAGTTCCCGAACCGCTTTCGCCCCTGTGCGCCGCACAAAATCTCCGGGCAAAGAATATCTCTCATCGTATTTTATGCCGTTATCTTCAAGTGCTTTTTTATATCCCAAAAATCGCTCATTACCCTCGCGATTCCCCTCAGGACCGCAAATAAATGCAATCTGTTTTTTTCCGTGTTCACAAATTAAGTGATTCACGGCATCATAAGTACCACTGATATTCTCTGCCAGCACGGTGGGAGTTCCCTTTGACGGAAACGAAACCGAAACGGTTGGTATATGCTCGGAAAATTCCTGCACAACGCGCTCAATTGTATCGTTATCATAAACATGTCCTACATATCCTGCAAATAAAATAACTCCGTCAAGTGATTTCGTTTTCTTCATCAGCTCAAAACAAACTTCCAGATGAGAGACATTCCCTCTTTCAGGCATATGACATGTACCAACATAAATAGTCAAGTTTATATCATGCTCTACTGCAAACTCATTGATTCCTTGCAAAATCTTATATTGGCACGGGTCATCAATATTTGATACCAGTACGCCGATGTGCAGCCTACCTTCTTTTTTCATCTAGTTACAACTCCTTTCCGCACGTTTGCGCACTATATAATACGAAGAAATCAGCAGCACGGCAGCTATTGGCCAACCAATCGGATCAGCAAGATGTATGCCCCACACACCCAGAACTCCAGTTAAAAATACTACCGAAATTATTCGCATAACAAGTTCCGCAAACCCTGATATCATTGGAATCACTGTATTCCCAAGCCCTTGCAATGCCGCGCGATACAGAAACAGCAAGTATAGCAGCGGCAACCCTGCCGTCATTAGATTTAACTGCCGGACACCAACATCAAGTACCGCAGCGACTTGCTCAGCGTCTCCGTCTATAAACAGTGATAGTAAGTTCCTGCCCAGAGGGAATGAAACCGCCATTAAAAAGATTGCCGAAACTAAAGACATTTTTAGACCATCACGCACACCGCTTTTTACACGTTCCCACTGCTTTGCGCCAAAGTTTTGAGCGACAAAGGTTCCCACAGACGCCTCTATTGCTCCACCGCCAATCAGCAGAAAACTATACATCCGTCTCGCTGCTGCCATGCCCGCAACGAATTCTGTCCCAAACTCATTAACATAGCGTTGCATTACCAAACCACCAATTTCAATAACTGCGTTGCGAAACCCAAGGGGCAATGCAAGTCTCAGCAGTGGTTTTACTGACGGAAGATCGGGCTTTAGCCCGCATTTCTTGAATATACCGGTTCTTCGTATTGCAATAACACAGAAGATTATCCCTGAAAGCTGCGCTATAAGAGATGCTGCTGCGACTCCTGCTATCTCAAACGGGAAAATCAAAATAAGGTTGAATACTATGTTGACCACTGACGCCACAATCATTGCATAGAGCGGTGTTCTGCTGTCACCAAGCGAAAACAATGTCATCGCAAGCAAATTATACACTGCAACCAAAGGCTTTCCTGCCCAAAGCCAACTTAGATATGTGACAGCTCCGTCAATTATTTCGGGTGGTGTCGCCAGCCATTCAAGCAGAGTCCTACACATAAAAACGCCGCTAACACTTATTGCCAACCCGAAAACCAGCGATAGATATAAAGCTGTTACGAACGCATTGCGTAGCCCATCCATATCCTTTGCGCCAAACCGCTGTGCCAGGAACGTGCCAAACCCGATATTTATTCCAATTACCGCACTAAATACAAGCCAGTGCGGACTTGCAGTTGCTCCCACTGATGCAAACGCATTAATGCCAAGCAATCGGCCGATAATCGCACTGTCTACCACGACAAAAAGCATTTGCAGTGCATTTGAAATTAGTAGAGGAATGGAAAACTTAATCATTAGCCGAATGGGTTTTCCAACGGTCATATCAGTGACTTTCGACATACTTTTTACTCGCCGGCTCCAATTCTTTACGCATTTTGCGTTCTATACACTACGTTACATTTAGGGAGTCTGCCATATATGCTTCATCCCATGTTTGCTGAGTTCTGCCTTTGTTTCTGCTAAATTCCCATGGTTCATGAATTTTCGGCACATCGTTTAGCAGTTGCTTTGTATAATCCGCTTTGGGTGTTAGTACAACGTCATTTGCAGAGCCAAACTCTACAAATTTGCCTTTCTCCATGATATACACAGAGTCCGAAACATAGTATGCAAGCCCCATGTCGTGCGTGATAAAAATAATCATCATTCCTGTTTCATCACGTAATTTCAGAAGCATCTCAAGTATTGTGGCTCTGGAACATGCATCAATCATTGAGGTCGGCTCATCCGCTAATAAAATCTTTGGCTTTAGCAAGAAAATCCTTGCAATCATAAGTCTCTGCATCTGACCTCCTGAGAGTTCAAACGGATACTTATTTGTCATTTCATCAAATTTGAGATTGACAAAACTACATGCCTCGCGCATCATTTCGATTTTTTGCTCCTTCGGCAGATGCTTTCCACCACGCATCTTAATGCAGTCCAGTAACACAGAGTCGATTTTACTAAAAATATTGTAAGAAGAATATGGGTCTTGGAAAATAGCCTGAATGCCTTTCCAATATTCCTTTTTCTTTCTCTGTGAGCTTATGTCTCGCTTCTTCCCCATGAAAAATACTTCTCCGGAGGTAACCGAGGTCAATCCAAGCAGCATCTTGATAAGCGTGGTTTTTCCGCTCCCGGACTCGCCGACAATTGAAATCAGCTCACCTGAATAAAACTTAAAATCAACATTATCAACAGCAACGGTTTTTTTACTGCCTATGCCAAAGACTTTGGTGACACCGCTTCCGCTAAGGCAGACTTCCCTTTTATCATTATTACTCATCTTTGTACATCTCCCTCAATTCATTTTCATTTAAGAGGCATCTGCATTTGCGGTTATTGTCAAGGTGAGATACCTCAACACTCAAAACCTTGCATTGTGGCGATGCATACCTGCAGCGTTCGGCAAACCTACATCCGTCGGGTGGCTTTTTCAGGTTTGGAGGCGTACCCGGAATTGCGGTAATCTTTGCTTCCCGCGTGCCATCTTCCGGGACCAAAATTGAGCCCATAAGCCCTCTGGAATACGGGTGAAGCGGGTCGAAAATCATCTGATCGGCAGTTCCCGACTCAACAAGCTGAGCGGCATACATTACCATGATATCGTCCGTCACGTTATATAGCAGAGGCAGTTCGTGGGTAATAAATATCATGGACTTGATTATCCCCAAATCCATGAGGTCATTAATCATTTTTATAACCATTTTCTGGCTCGTGACATCGAGTGCCGACGATGGCTCATCGGCAATTAGCACCTTTGGGGAGAGTATTGTCGAAACAGCGATAACCGTGCGCTGTTTCATGCCGCCGGAGAGCTCTACAGCATACTTATGCAGAGCTTCTTTTGGAAGATTTAGTGTTTCAAACCGTTGCTGTGCAAGGTCATAGATGTCCTTTTTCGTCGCCTTGGGATCATGGACTCGAATAACATCCTCGATAAATTTTATGATTTTTCTCGTCGGGTTGAGCGCATTCATTGCCGCTTGCGGAATGTATGCAATTTCCGTACCAAGCACTTTTTTCCGCACATCGTCGGGTTTCATGTCCGTGATTTTTCTGCCGTCAATAATAATTTCACCCGAAGTGTAATGAAGTGGTGCAAAGTAGTACCCCATCAGACTCAGAGCAAGTGTTGATTTGCCACACCCTGACTCTCCGGCGATACCGAGAGAACGCCCTTCCTCCAACTTGAAAGACACATCATTGACCGCATAGACATCTTCTTTGTAGCGTGTTATGTATTTTGTCATGAGGTTGTTGACCTCAAGAATTACTTTACTCATATGATGACCATTCCTTTACTAGTCTCTAAGCTGAGGGTTGAATATTTGATCCATCCCGGTGTTCATAAGGTTAAGCGAAAACGATATCAGTGCTATAACAAACACGACAGGGAAGTAAGCCCACCACGCACCCATTATATGCGCTGAAAATGACATTGCCCAGTTCATCATAAGCCCAAGCGTCGCAACCTCAGTTGTACTCGGACCCAGCCCAAGCATTGAAAGTCCTGCTTCTGCAAGTATAGCACCTGAAACTTGCAAAATGAATGCCATCACAACATATGATGCAATATAGGGCAATATGTCCTTAAAAACAATCCTTGGGAGAGAGTGACCGCTGAGTTTACTCAGATTTACATGATCTCGGTTGCGAAGCGAAAGAACTTGTGAACGCACGGCACGGGTTGTCCACACCCATGTTGTAAGTCCTATGACGACTCCGACAATTGTTACGCTCCTCCCGGCAGGTCCGATGCTGAAGGCAAGAAGTACCAGCAACACAAAACCCGGTATAACCGTAAGCAGATTGCAGACAAACATTATTATCTCGTCTACCCAGCCTCCAAGATACCCTGAAATGAGACCCAGCAAAAGTCCTATGGCAGTCGCTATTGATCCTGCAATAAGCCCAATCCTAAGAGAAACCCCGATTGCCTGTACAAGCTGTTTGAGCATATCTCTGCCGAAGTTATCTGTTCCCAGTGGCAGTCTTCTTATGTTTACTATGTCTGAGAGGGCAATATAGTCGGTATCGGCAATCGGTGCTTGAAACTGCGGTTCCCCGGTCTCCGGGTCTGCTGAGTACAGCCGCAGGGCTGATGGATCAAACATCCCTTGAATTCTGTTGTTGAGTCTCTGATAGGCTCTGTGATCAGCAAGTATCATGCCTTCTATGCGTTCATCCGGGTCATAATTTGCATTCCAGAGTGCGAGGAGAGTTTCAGGGTCATAGATGTCTATCGCAGCCTCCGGCATACCCGCCCTAACAAGCCAGTCGCGCATCGCCTCCCTGTCAGACATAGGCAATGTGTTGACAATTCTCGCTTCTGCAGCTCCTGGAATACGGAGTGTATATACAAAAACATTTGGATTTACTGCGTCATAGAGTGAAATATATGTGCCGGGGGGTATAAATGAGTTATACCCTATCATCTGAAGAGGATTTCCGGGGACAAAAAACGGATAAATAGTGATGAATAATAGGATTGACATGAAAACAATAAACCCTACCATGAATTTGCCCGATTTTAATAGTTGCTTTATTTGATTTTTCATTTTCCACACCTCCCTTACTCATATTGCGTCGTCTTGACGCGTGGGTCAATTAGACCATAGATAATCTCAAGAAGGAACACTGATGCAAGTACCATAACTGTTACTACGAGCGTTATTCCCGATACCAACGGATAATCACCCTCCCTTACTGCTTGTAGCAGCGCCGTTCCGAGTCCGGGATACGAGAAGATAATTTCTGCCACTATTGCTCCGCCCATCATTGTTCCAAGCGAAAGCGCAAGCCCTGTCACTTGAGGAAGCATGGCGTTTCTGAATACATATCTGACAATCTTGCTGTCCTTAATTCCCATGAAGCGACTGTACCTTACATAGTCGGCGTTTAGTTCATATATCGACATTGAACGCATTCCGAGTGCTTGACCGCCTATTGATATCAAGACGATCGACCAAAACGGTAAATGGTAGTGCTCTATAATAGATGAGACAAACCGCCAACTAAAGTGCGGAATCAAGCCGATTTCATATCCTCCCGTGACCGGGAACCATCCCAAGTTGAGCGCGAAAACAGCCAGTAAAATGACCGCAAGACCAAAAGCCGGAATGCCGCTTACAAAAAGTGAGGCAGGCATTACAATTTTGTCAAAAACTCTTCTTCTATATGCAGCAATCGCACCGAGGACATTGCCAATTACCCATCCCGTTAGGATTGCAGGTAGCTGTAGTCCAATTGTCCAAGGCACAGCACTTGCGATAATATCCGAAACAGGTCTGGGAAAACGTGAAAATGACAAGCCTAAATCACCGCGGAACAAATTCCCGAAGTAGATAAAAAACTGTTCTATAATAGGTCTGTCAAGACCAAAAAGCTGTAGGTAATGGTAGTAAATAGCACGAACTTGCTCGGCATCATGGAGCCCAACTGCAACTCTCTGCATAATCGCAGCAAGAGGGTCGCCCGGCATTAGCCTAGGCAAGATAAAATTCAAAATAGCCGCTGAAACCAGTGTAACGAGAAACCAAATGGTTCTCTTGGTATAATATCTTGTGTAACCGTTTCTTCTGAATCTCTCCCACAATGAAGTCGATGCATCGTCTTCACTTCCTGAATTATTTGGATTATCGGTGTTGCCCGAATCTTCCGGAGTCTCAAAATCATCGGATTTTTTATCGTCGGTATTTTTTACCGGCTCGCTCATATGCAAGTCCCCCTTATGTGGCATAAATTATGGAAGGCGGTCATTATGCAAGCCAATGACCGCCTTCCGGCGAGATAGATGTTAGCCTACCAGTCTAATGTTGAATTTGTCTGCTATAGCAAACCCGTTTAGTGCATTTGCGGGGGGAACGTTGCGGCCATCACCGTATTCTGTCCAACCTGTCCAGACAGCTTCGCTAACTGCATGGAACTGGTCGGGGCGGTACATGAGCGAGAATGAAGGAACCTCTGTGAGGTACAGTATAACAAGCTCTGTCCATAGGTCAACAAGAACCGCTTGGTTGGTGGTAACGGGTATGAGCGAAAGAATTTCGTCTGCACGGTCATTTGTCCATGCACCCCAGTTTCCTGACCAGTTGTGATCGTTACCAACATGGGTAGAGCTCATCAGGTTGAATGCGCGTTCCCACGGTGCAGTCGGTGATGCGGAAGCTGTCCACATCATAAAGATGTCATACTCCGTATGAACAGCCGCCGTGACAAATGTTTGGTAGATTGACCAGTCGTCGAATTGGGTCACAATTTCAATACCTATGGCTTCGCCTGCCGCGGCAACTATCTCCATTGCAGCTTCCCAGTCTGACCAGCCAAAAGGTACTGAAGCGATATATGCGGGAAGTCTTTCACCATTATAGGTGCGCCAACCGCCTGCGCCTCTTGGGAAACCTGCTTGATCAAGAAGTTCATTTGCCGCTTCAATTCGATCGTTTACATTGGGCATTTGATAATCCCATTGATATGGTGCGACACGAGCACTGTCAAACAGTGCCTGCTCGCCGGCGGTCGGGTTCATGAGCGAACGCGGAACTTCAGCAAAGCTTGGGCTTTGGTTGGTCATTGCGTTTGCGATGATAAGGTCATAATCAACAGCCATTGCTATGGCTCTGCGGAAATCAGCATTGTCTATTCCGGGTTTGTCGCTGTGCATGTTAAACCATGCTGTGGGCATATTGACTGTTACACCGTATGGAGGAGAGTCCATAAATGTGGAAATCGGGAGACCTTCCACTTCCCATAAGTTTTGTACATTCGGGATAAACATCTGGCTGACATCTACCATGCCCGCCATCATTGCTGCAAGCCCTGCATCATTATCTTCAAGAATCGGGTGAGCAAGGAATCTTGGAACAGGCAGTTGTCCCCACATGCTCTCATGTTGTCCCCAGTAGCCGTCATCACGAATGAGAACAGTGAGTTCGTCGTTAGTGAAATACTTGGTGTAGGGTCCTGACCATACGACATCATCGCCGGGATCTGCTTGCATAGCGCCGATGTCTCCGTTGTTGCGCTCTACGAGTTGCTCCAGCCATGCTTGCTGCAAGACATATTCTTCAATGATAAATTGGTCTAACATGAGTGGGTTTAGTGGTTGTCCTGCTGCGTTTACTGTTGCGTATATCGCAACTGTCAACTCATCTACTGCTACAACCCTGTCGATGAACGGGCTGGGTGCGGGAGTATAGGTGTTGTTTACATAGAATGTAAACTCAGCATCCCATGCTGTTACCGGTGTGCCATCACTCCAAAAAGCAGCGGGGTTGATGCTGTACTCAAGTCTTGTGAGGTCGTCGTTCCAGCGCGGAGGACCAATTGCCAGAAGCGGAACGAAAGAGCCGTCGAGGAAGTTATACATAAATGGGGTTTCAAACATCGGTACTCGCGCTCCGGCACTGACTTGCTCAATTGCAAGCGGGTTGTTCATTTCATCGGAAAACGGGTTCCAACCGTTGGATGGTCCCCACTGGTGACCAAAATGGAAAACAGTTTCGTTGCGCGGAAGCTCTGTGGAAATGGCTGTAGGCGGAACGAATGGTTCGCGTGCAAATTGTGATCTGTCGATAGCATCGGGATCGGGCGGCTCTGCCGGTTCCGTCGGTTCTGTCGGCTGCGGAGCCGGTGTGGCTTCCTGTTCGGTGGGAACATCAACAGGGGGGTCTTCTGTAGCAGGGGCGCAAGCGGCAATCAACGCAATACATATGACTGCTACAAGTGCGATGGCTAAAATGCGTTTTTTCATCTGGGATACCTCCATATTTTTTTTGGATACTTTTTAGTAACCATATCGCCACGAGCTGCTTCTGCAGCACCGATTGACGTTGCGAGGTAGTTTCCGGATTTTTGCATTACTTGCCTTTAAATTATCGCTATATCCTTCAGGTCTCTATACTTTTTGGTTGAAGTATATACATTTTCAACATATTATTGTATAATAAATACGTAATATTTGTTGCTTTGTTGTTAAATATAGCATATTTAATATTCTCAGTCAAGCATCTCTTAGAAGAAATAGACAATAATTTTATCAACTTTAAAGATTTTAGTTTACATACAACGCTGAACTAACTAAAATTCCTCACATTCCCAAAAGTTAAAAGTTTTCTTTGATTAATTACTCCCTGCTATGATATACTATTTACTATCCAAATAAACAAAGAAAGTAGGTGTGACTTGAAACTTACGGAGTTATTTGCCCGAATGAACGACGTGCCTCATGTTTCGGGGTACGAGGGCGAGTTGGTTACTGTTTTGACCGACGTTTTTTCTGAGTTTGCCGAGGTGTCTGTGGATAAGTTCGGCAGTCTTATTGCGTTGAGAAAAGGGACGGGCGGCGGCCCTAAGGTTATGTTCATGGCTCACATGGACGAAATTGGCATGATGACAAGTGTTATCTGCGATGGCGGATTTGTGAGATTCGCCACAATCGGCGGAGTTGACCCTCGCAACATTCTTGCACAGGAAGTCATTATCCACGGCAAGGAAAAGGTCTATGGAGTTATCGGAATAAAGCCGCCCCACCTCACTCCTCCTGAGGAACAAAAGAAAGCCATCGAAATGCATGATATTATTATTGATACAGGTTACAGTAAAGACGAGCTTTCAAAGCTCATAAAACCCGGAAATATCATAACGTTTAAGCAAGGTGTCACGGAACTGCAAAACGGAAAGTTGGCGGGCAGATCGCTTGATAATCTTGCAGGTGTAGCGGCAATCTACTGCGCAGCAAAAAATTTAAAGGATTTCAATCATACGGCTGATGTCTATTTTGTCGCTTCTGCTCAAGAAGAAGTCGGCTGTAGAGGTGGAAAGACTGCGACATATACCATCAAGCCAGATATTGGAGTGGCTGTTGATGTCACGTTCGGCCGCACCGAAGGGCTCACTGAGTATGAGTCATTTGAGCTCGGCAAGGGCCCTGCAATCGTAATCGGCCCTGCGGCAAGCAGAAAACTCTTCAGCGAGCTCAAAGGTGTCGCTTCGAAAAATAAAATCCCCTATCAGATTTCAGTTGATCCAACACGCACAGGCACAGATGCGGACGTAATTCATTTGTCTCCCGGGGGAGTTTACACGGGTGTTCTCGGCATTCCTCTCAAATATATGCATTCAACCGTTGAAACTCTCAATATAAACGATGTTGAAATGACAGGAAAACTCATGTCCGACTTCATCATCAGCCTAAATGATTGTGATAAGGAGGATGAAGAATGCTTCTGGAAAAATTAACAACAGCCTGCGGTCTGCCCGGTCTTGAAGATGAGGTCAGAGATATTATCAAAGAAGAGCTTGAGGGTCATGTTGATAGCCTGAAAGTAGACCGTATCGGTAATTTGATTGCCTTTAAGAAAGGCAAAAAGAAAAGCCCTCATATTGCACTCAGCGCACATATGGATGAAGTTGGCCTTTGCATAAAGGGCATAGATAAAGGCGGCATGTTAAAGTTCGCATCATGGGGTGTGGATGGGCGGATTCTCCCGTCTATGCATGTTCTTGTTGGTAAAGACAAGATTCCGGGTGTGGTTGGCAATAAACCCATACATCTGCAAAAAGACGCTGAGCGTAAGAATGTTTACGAGATTGACGCTATGTATGTGGACATTGGCTGTGACACTAGAGAACAGGCTGAAAAGCTTGTGAACATCGGTGATTTTGTCGCATTTTCAAGCGAGTTTACTCGGTTTGGAGATAACAAGGTTAAGGCGAAAGCTCTCGATGACAGGGTTGGCTGTGCCGCTATAATTGAAGTGCTTAAATCAGATCTCCCGTATGATGTCACAGGAATTTTCTGTGTTCAGGAGGAAGTCGGTCTGAAAGGTTCGGCTGTTTTGTCGAAAACTTTTAAAGCGGATATTCTTGTAAATATCGAGGGCACAATTTGTGCGGATATGGAGGGTATTGACGAAGATAAGCATGTCACTACATTAGGTGCCGGACCTTGTCTTTCACTTCTTGATAATACATCTGTATATCAGAAGAAATATGTTGAGGCAATAGAAAAGGTAGCAATAGCCGAGGGCATTCCATACCAGCTTCGTCGCTCAGGAATGGGTGGAACCGACTCGGGCAGTTATCACTTGGGCGGAGAGGGCATTCCGTGCATTGGTGTTGCCGTTCCGTGCAGATATATCCATTCACCTGTCTCGGTGATGCATAATAGCGATTATGAAAATCTGATTAAGCTTGTAAAAGCCTTTATTTTAAAAGGAGCAGTGAAGTAATGAACATAGAACTATTAAAAAAGATGTGTGCCGCAAACGGTGTTTCCGGGCACGAGCAGTCAATAAGCAAAATTATTGAAAAGGAAGTGAAACCCTTTGTGGATAGTTGCCGAAATGATGCGCTCGGCAATCTCATCGCCCACAGAAAAGGTCCGGGCAAAAAAATGATGCTCGCCGGGCATATGGACCAAATTGGTCTTATGATCACGCATATAGACAAAGAGGGTTTCCTGCGTTTTGCCACAATCGGTGGATTTAACCACGTAGTTTTACTTGCGCAGCGTTTTGTTTTTCCGAGTGGACTACTGGGGGTTGTGGGGTGCGAGCGCCTTGACAACCAAAAGGATATGGCTCTCGATAAACTCTACATCGACATCGGAGCTGAAAATGAAGAAGAGGCTAAAAAGCTTGTAAAAGTTGGTGACGTTTGCGTTTATGCAAATCCGCCTGCTGAAAACGGTGCTACATTTATCTCTCCTGCGCTTGATGATAGAATCGGTTGCTTTATAATGATTGAAGCTCTGAAAAGGCTGAAAAAGCCCGCTTTTGACCTCTATTTTGTGTTCACCTCACAAGAGGAAGTTGGTCTGCGCGGCGCGACTACTTCGGCATATTCCGTTGACCCTGATTATGGACTCTCATTTGATGTAACTATCTCTGCGGACACTCCGAAGATAAGACCGCTCCCCTCAAAAATGTACGGCGGTGCGGCAATAAAACTAAAGGATCGCTCTTTGCTCTGCCACCCGAAAATTATCGAGCATCTTGAAAAATGTGCCGAAAAAGCAAAAATCAAGTATCAGTATGAGATACTTGAAATGGGCGGAACCGATTCAGGCGCAATCCACGTAACTCGCGGCGGTGTTCCTTCGGGCGTTATTTCGCTCGCCACCAGACATATCCACACATCAAACGAGATGTGCGCACTGTCCGACATTGAGGACTGCATTGCATTGACTGTGAAGGCATTAGAGACGGCTATCGATTAGGTGTAATTAGGCAGGGGACTGACAGACTATGTGGTTTAACAGACAGAAGAAACAGATGCGGGAAAACTATGGCAAAAAACCTGACATACACTACTTCGATGGCGATATGCGGGGAATTAAGTCGTATTTCAACTATCGTGAGCAAAACGATTTAGATGAGTTTCTCGTTGACGATACCACTTGGAATGACCTTGCGGGTGATGAGATATTCAAACGTATAAACCAAGGACTCAGTACTTCAGGTGAGCAATATTTGTATTATTTGCTCCGAAGCCCGACGCTGCATAAATCAGAGTACGAAAAACGTGCAAAGCTTATCGAAATCATGGAAAAAGACCCGGAGCTTCGACTGAAACTACAAATTATTTTAATGCAACTTGGCAGAAGCCGTCAGGCAAACACCACCGAGGTGTTTAGCCCCGCTGCCCACGGACTGAGGCAGATGTTCATCTATATTGCACTCGTTATTTCACTGATAACGAGTGCAGTGAGCTTGATATTTACATTTGCTTTTGTGCCGCTGCTTGTGGTTTTATTCGTTTTTATTCCTGTTTATCACAATATCATGGCAAGTAGAAATTCCCGCGAGCTTGCAACCGTCAACTATTCAGTCGCAATGGTTTATGCGGCGAAAAAGATAAATAAGCTCTCATATCAAGGCTTTACAGAGTACCACCGAACAATGCGCGAAGCGATGAAAAGGCTCAAACCAATTTTGCGCCTTGGATTTATTCCCTCAAAAAATTCGCTGGGTGAGATTGCGGAGCTAATTAATAGTTTTATTTTGCTTGACCTGATAGGTTTTGAGCTTATGAAAAATCTGCTTGGAAAGCACCATGCTGACATATTTCACATACATGAGCAACTGGGGCAACTTGATTCGGCGATAGCCGTTGCGTCGTATCGGAAAAATTTGGGTAATTATGCGATTCCTGAGATAAGTTTTAATATTGCGCCCAAAGAAGAAACACCGGCAAGTGCAGGCTCTAAGATTCATATTGTGGGAACGGCACTTATTCACCCACTTGTGGAAGGTGCTGTGCCAAACGATTTCGATATTACAAGCTCTGTCTTGCTCACAGGTTCCAACGCATCAGGTAAATCGACTTTTTTGAAAACCGTCGTAATCAACGCAATTTTCGCACAGAGCATATGTACTGTGCTGGGCGAAAGTTTTACGGCGTCAGCCTTTCGCATATATTCGTCAATGGCAATCACCGACAATATTCTTGCCGGAGAGAGTTATTTTATCTCGGAAATAAAGTCGCTGAAGCGAATTGTCGAAGCGGACTCTTCGAAGCAACCTCTGCTGTGTGTTATCGACGAGGTTCTCCGTGGAACAAACACGGTTGAGCGAATAGCCGCATCGAGCGAACTTCTTAGACATCTCTCCGATAAGAACGCAATATGTCTTGCGGCGACTCATGATATTGAGTTGACTAGCCTACTGGAGTCTAACTATAAAATGTTGCATTTTGAAGAAACTGTCACCGACGATGGCGAAGTCCTGTTTGACTATCTATTAAAGGGCGGACCTGCTACCACTCGAAATGCTATAAAACTGCTTGCTGGCATGGGCTTTGACAAGAAGCTGGTCAAGCGTGCAGATGAGAGGGCAAACTTGTATACACAGGAGGGGCGTTGGTGAGGTTGTGGGATATTCCAACTTATCAGCTGTTTGAAAGCTTGCTCTTTAGGGTCGATAATGTAAACGATGCTTCTTTTATGTCGAAGTTTTCAAGTTGTTCTATGAGCGTTTCGGCTTCGGGAATTCCTCTTAGTTTGTCAATATAGTCTATGACCTTTGCGTCGTGATTGCTCACTAAAGCTTCCAGTTCGTCAAGTGTCTGCATGGCATCCTCTTTCCTGACTTCAGCTACTTCTGTTTGAGATTTCACACTTTCAACTAACTCTGAAATTTTCTCAATCACGGGCTTAAGCTCGACCTTAAGTTCATCTAGCAACTCCCTTGAGGGTGGCTGATTTGTCAGGCACTCTTCAATTTCGCCCGCCACCGATTGCAGCCGTGTTTCGCCTATAAGCCCTGCGTTGCCTTTTAGGCTGTGAGCTAGGCGGTGGGCAACAACTAAGTCGCCGATTTCGATAGCTTCAGTAATTTTACTTAAAATATCATGATTTTGCTTCAAGAACATACGCTTTAGGTTTAATGTCTTTTGCCCGTTTTCTCCTTCGTCAATAAGTGTTTCGGTGTTTGATACAGGACTGAGAAATTTTAGAAGAATCTTGTAAAGTTCACCTGTCGTAAATGGCTTGGTTATGTAGCCGTCCATCGTGTTGCTTCCGAATGCTTCGCCTGCTTCATTAAGCATTGTCGCAGTGGTTGCTATAATTGGCGTGGCTACGTCTAAATCCCTGATACGTGATGTCGCTTCTATGCCGTCCATTACAGGCATATGCAAATCCATAAATATCAAATAAAACGGTGGTTTCCCCGTTTCTTTCCTGTTTCGGACCATATCTACGGCGACTTCACCGTTCACGGCAATTATAGGGGTTAGCCTAACTCGCTTTAGGTGCTCACACATCACGCCTTGGTTCATTTCGTTATCTTCAACCACCAGTATTTCTTCGTTATCAAACTCCGGTTTTGCAATCACGTTGGTTTTTTCCGGCATACTTCCGATATTATCAGCTAGTTCAAATGGTAACTGAAAGAAGAATTTACTGCCTCCGTTCAAAACGCTTTGCACTTCTAACTTGCCACCCATCGCACGAATATAGTTTGCCGCAATGGAAAGTCCAAGCCCTGTTCCGCCGAACCTGCGGGTGGTGCTTGCGTTTGCTTGCACAAATGGGTCGAACACTTTTTCAATCTGATCTTCGGTCATGCCTATGCCTGTATCGTAAAACTCAAATTTCAGCTTGCAGGTTTTTTCGTCTTGCTCGGCAGTAGTGACCACGCAACTTACAAAACCTGAATCGGTAAATTTTACGGAGTTTGACAGTAGATTCATGCATATTTGCGTCAGCTTGACACGGTCTCCCACAAGTACCTTTTTGGCGGGAGTGTTTATATCGATGTTTAGCTTTAATCTTTTTTTCTCCACTTCATGGGCAACAGCGGTACGTCCGTCCTCTATTACCGAGTTTATGTCAAAAGCTATGGTATCAAGTTCTGTTTTCCCCGCTTCTATCTTTGAAAAATCCATTATGTCATTGATTATGGTCAAGAGCCATTTTGCGTTTGTTAAAACATTATTTAAGTATTCTTTTGATTTATCGGGGATATCGTCATCCATAGCAAGCTCGCAGTAACCTATGATGCTGTTCATGGGTGTTCGTATCTCATGGCTGGTATTGGCGATAAAGCTTGTTTTCGCCTCCGATGCCGCTTTTGCTTCTTTAAGCGCTTTTTGGATTTGCGCTTCGTAAATTTCCTGCTGCTCAATGCGATACTTCTGTGCGGCGGCGGTGTCAATCATTTTAGAGACAGATTCAACCATGTCGGCAATATCGTGAGATAGCCTCCCGATATCGTCGTTATATTCCATTCGGATAGGATGTGTCATATTGCCTGATGTCACTTCTGCCATTGCCGCCTTTAGCTCGGAGATGGGCTTTTGTATTGTGTGTGCCAATAATACGGCAAGCAAAATGGCAATGGAAATACCAATCACCGTGGCTACGTTAAATATCCTGTCCTCAATTTGGTCGTAGTAATGCATTGTTTCTGTCACATATGTTACAAACACAAATGTTCTGTCTCTAAGCTCCCAAGCCATGCGAGTCAAGCTGTATCCAAGAGAAAAATTCACGTAAAGAGCATCTGCAAACTTATCTGCATCTTCCATCTCTATAGCGGCTACCATCGCATCACCCGATGGAATGTAGTAGTTATATAGAGTGTTTATCATATCATACAAAATAGCTACATGGATTTCTGCGTCCTCTGCGGTTAATATGCCATCTGCTACAACTGCGCTTCGATAGTGATACAGAGCCTGATGCAATGATGAAATATTAGTTTCCCTGTCTACTAAGAGGGGGTTAATGCGCTGATATAACTCAGGGTAATCACTAAATGCACCTACAATTAAATCATTGAACCTAAGCATGTTTAGTTCTGTCACAATATTTCCAATGTATTGTTGCTGAATGTTTAGTGTTTCCATGGCGTGGTTGTATCTGTTCATTACTGCATTGAGTTGTTGCCCCCTGAAAAATGCAAAGAAAATCATAATTGCCCACATACATGCAAAGGACAAATATAATCTTTTTTTAATACTGGAGCTTTTGAATAATCCCATGTTTATGACCTTCTCTTTCAGCTATGTTATAAGTTATAAAACAGCCTTACCCCTCAATTTGTAAACGCTGCCTTCTATTTTCAATGATATCGCTCAGAAAAACCAGAAGAAAATAGAATGAAAATCCCCAAAAGCTTCCCATGCCGATAGCAGTTACCGAACGTCCAAGCAAGCCGTTTAGATTAAGTACGAACAGTGCCGCGAATACACCGCAAAGCAGTAGTATCATAAGTCCAAATTCTCTTGTAAATCCGGCACTAACAATGAGTACGGGGATAATCCATACGTGAAATGACCAAGCCGCAAAAAAGTTTGTGTTGTAGAAAACCAACAAAAGAAACGCACCAATTATATAGGCCGAAGCACAGAAGGCATGGCAAATAATTTTCGCCTTTATTCTGTGCTGTTTCGCATCTTGTGCCGAGGAGTTTTTATGAGTTGACATCATAAATATATACAAAACAAGCGAGCCTGCGCCACCGATAATAAACGGTAAATAAAATGCAGCAGACCAACCAAAAAACAAGTTAATCCCAACAACAACGGCCGTTAAAGCCAGCAATAAAAAATATGTGTGTGCAAATAAAACACGCGCTTTTGTCAACATATTAATGACCATTCCTTTTAATATTATTGAAGTCTACTCATGATTATAACGATTTGTGACTATAATTCAACCTTTTTTTCTGTCTTGTGACAAATTTGTGGAAATTATAGATGCAATAAATTAGAAAAAGCACTGAATGGATGTGGCGAATTTCACTGAATGGTATTGACAAAATTCACTGAATGACTTATGTTGAACTGACAAGATTTGTTCATTGCCGGATTCTACGACTTCGCGCAGAATGACAAGGGTATCGGATAGCTGCAAATTAAGTAAATTAAAAAGGAGTCTAAAACCATGCTTCAAGAATTTAACTTATCTACACCACGAGAGGATTTTTACAACATTACAAGCCAAATTCGGCAAGCTATCTCCGCCAGTGGCGTAAAAGATGGCATTGCCGTAGTATTTTGCCCGCACACAACGGCGGGAATCACAATAAATGAAAACGCCGACCCCGATGTGGTGCATGATTTATTACTCGGCTTAGCAAAGGCATATCCCGACCGCTCGGAATTTCGCCATTTCGAAGGAAACAGCACCGCACACCTCAAAGCGTCAACGGTTGGCTCGAGTGAAACGGTGATTGTAGCAGACGGCAAGCCTGTCTTGGGAACATGGCAGAGCGTCTATTTCTGTGAATTTGATGCACCGAGGACGCGACGGTTTTTTGTTCAGGTTTTGGGTGGGTGATTAATTCAAATCCTCTACGGCAATAGCAACCAGTGATATCCTAGCTCTCAATCATGCTCTCAACGTCTTTCGTGTACTCATCATAAACCATCACGCTGTCTGTTACTTCTAAAATGCCATCGCCTATGTGGTCGGTGGCTTTTTCGTTTATGCTGTCTGCGAGGACTTCTAGCATTATGCCGCATTCGTCTGCAAATGCTTTTACTCCTGTGCTGTCTTGCAGTACTATGGATAGGGCTTTTAGCTCTGTTTGTGTCAGTGCGTTTTTTAGAGTTGTCCACCCGTTTTCGGGTTCGGGGAAAGGTTCGGAAATTGGGAGTGGTGAATAATCGCTCCGGGCGGGACGATTGCTATCGTCCTCTGCAGGGGTTTGCGCCTGTAGTGATATTTGCGGTTGATTGTCGGGTTCGGGACGATTGTCATCGTCCTCTACTATCAGTTGTTCCTGTGTCTCCAGTGCTTCTTCTCGGATTTTTGATAGGTTTTTGTGATTTACTGTTACCACTGTGCGTGTGGATTCTTTGTAGAACTGTGCTACTGCTTGTTCTATTACCTTGTCGAATTCCGATTTTTTCGACGATATGCGGGACAGCTCCATGAAGCCTTTGTTGCCCACTTTTGTCTCTGCTATCAGCTTAAATTTATAATTAACGGCGTTTCGCAGACAACTCTCCGTTTTCTTTAGCAGATAACCAACAAACTCCTTTTGACTTGAAAAGAAAATAGGCAAAATCACAGACCATGCTCCGTTTTTGCATGCATATTGCTCGTAATCTGAAAGCAAAACCTCTCGGTCTGCCTGCGGAGCATCTGATCCGAATAGGGCATTTTTGAACGGTCGCCACACAGTTTTTTTGCTCGTGTTGTAGACAAAGAGCGACATTAGACTGTGATTGTTTTTTGCGCAGAGAGTTTCTACAGCATCTAACACAGCTTGCAGGCAGTTTGAATAGAGTTCCTTGTGACCGTCAGCTAAAAATTTTGATTTAGTTACATCATATGCAGATATGCCTTTGAGTAGGTCTAGGCGATTTTTTGATTTTCCACTGAGAAGCAACGTAACCGAGTAATATTTTTCCAGGCCGTACATTTCCACGAATTCAAAAAAGCTATGGGGCAGCTCGTAAAAAACATGGTAGTCTTTGAGCCACATCGGCATGTATTTTTCTATGGAAATGTGGGTTGTCGAGTAGGTTTCTCGGACATTGAGAAGTCGCCTTAGTCCGTCTGCGGGGTCGCTTACACCAATACCTGAGAGCAGTTCGTATATGTAAAGGAAGATGTATGATGTTGAGGTCGGTCGGAGTTCGCCGTCTCTTGCTTTTGTTCGCCACGTAAAATATGTGCGCAGATTTTCATACCCCATGTGCTGATAGTAAGGATAATACATGCTTATGCCTAAATTCCCCGAATAGTCATCTGTGAAGTCTTCCATAAACTTTGCCTGTTTGTAAAAAAGTTCTGCATCGGTGCGAGCGAACGGTTTTTGCGACGATAATTTACGCATTTCATGAAATTTCTCACGAATTGGGTCTATCTCCCTCTGTGGCAGTGGCTCTGTCTGTGAAGCGGCTCGAAAAAACTGCACCGCCGTTTCACCCTGCGATGGGCGCTCAGCGGGTGCAGTTATTTCAATTTCAGCAAATTTTATTTCGTCCATACTATTACTTCGCTTGTGACTATTCAGTATCCTTCGTTTTTGTATCTACAGCAACATCGTTGTGACTTTTTTGTCGCAGTATCCACAGCGGTCGGGGCCACTGCGGGAGACTAGGCGTGGTAGGTATCTGTCTGATTGTGTTATGCAGCCTGCGTTTGTGCATTCGCCAACGGGCGCGGCGGGGTCATTTTCTGTCACGGGTGGGAGTGCTCTCGGCAGGTGCATAAATTCAAGGAGTAGCGCCATGCGAATGAGCATACCGTATCGGGCTTGCTCAAAATATGCCGCTCGCGGGTCGGTGTCCACGTCGGTCGAAATCTCGTCAACTCTTGGCAGCGGGTGCATTATTTGCATGTCTTTTTTAGCACTTTCAAGTAGCTTTTTTGTGAGTATGTATATATCTTTTAAACGCCTGTATTCGCCTGCATCTTTGAATCTTTCACGCTGAATGCGTGTCATATACAGAACATCAAGCTCAGGTATCACATCGGCGAGCGATTCTGATGTCTCGTATTTTTGCCCAACTTGATTCATGCGGTCGAGCACATAGTCGGGGAAGCTGAGTTCCTTGGGCGATATCAGATAGAAGCTCACACCTTCAAACATCTCCATAGCTTCGGCAAGCGAGTGTACGGTACGCCCATGCTTGAGGTCGCCACAAAGTCCAATGCGAATATTGCCAATTTTACCCCGCTTTTGAGCAATGGTTGTGAGGTCGGTCAAAGTCTGCGTTGGGTGCGAGTGGCCTCCGTCGCCTGCGTTTATAACGGGAACCTCAGAGTACAGTGCAGATGCAGTTGCCGAGCCTTCCTGCGGGCTTCGTATGACAATTGTTGACGAATATGCCGCTGTCATTCTAATTGTGTCTGCAAGTGTTTCCCCTTTTGATGCAGATGTGCCGACAGGGTCGGAAAACCCGAAAACACCCGCCCCCAGCCTTTGTGCCGCCGCTTGAAACGAGAAATTTGTGCGCGTACTCGGCTCATAGAACATGGATGCAAGTATTCTCCCCCTGCAAGAGTCGGCATATACCCCCGGTCTTGCTATGATGTCGCGGCATCTGGAGTATAAATCGTCCCACCATTCTCTTGACATGTCGGACACTTTGACAAGTTTTCTAATCGTTTCCATAAAATACCCCCCTTGAGTTTTTTCAAACAGTATATCACACTTTATCAGAAAAACAATTTGCATTTTATATAAAATGTGATATTCTGATGTTGTGGAACAAAAACGAATAATTTTCGTCTGTAGTAATGTGAAGGGTATATAATTTAGTTATCCTTTTTAAATGACATTGGAGGGTTACAAATGAAAAAGTTTTTAGTTTTGCTGTTTGCGCTTGTTTTAGTTTTCACACTTACGGCGTGCGCTACAGCCGATGAGCCGTTTGAAGAGCCGCAAGACGACATTCCTTCTATTGCCGAAGAACCGTCGCCAACTGAAGATGAGCCGAGCCCCCCGAGCGAAGATGAGGGTGTATCACCTGCTGATGAGGAGTCGTCAGATTCCGGAGAGTCCTCGGATTCTGAGGAACCTGATTTGCCCGAAAGTTCTCCGCAACCTCCCGAAAACGACCCTGAGGACACTGAAACTGATTTCGGCGATGTTCCCTACGATATCAATTTTACTCATGGCTTTCTCTTAGATCATAGCGTTAATGCGACTGCTCTTGGGCTTGCAATCACTCGCCTAGAGCATGGCGAAGATCCGGAGGAACTCGAAGATATCACGTTTCTGCATATGCTTGACTATGACGAGCTACGCGGGAGCGGTGATTTTGAAAACACAGATACACTGATGATTCGAGCATCAGTTCCTTTGCATGAGTTTGCAGTTGTCAATATTACCAACGACGCAGCAGGCGACCGAATCGTGTTTTTCCTTGAGGATGCCTTTGGTTTTGTCGATACTTTTTTGCCGAGCGAGGCTTTTATCATTACATCGTATGTGAGTGTCGGCACGATGCCTTGGAGCGGGATTTCATTTTTAGACGAAAATGACCGGTGGTGGGTTTTTGCGATTTTGCAAAATCAGGCTGACGAGGGAGATGCATACTTACTGCTACCGTTGGTGGCTTATGGGTGAGGTGCGGGGAGAAGTGTCGATTATATTATTAACCTCTGCATTACAAGCATAAAGAGTGCCGGGACAAACGCCATCAGAAAGTTGAAAGCAAGATGTATCCCTATGCTATACCAAATATTTTTTGTAAACAAATAAACCAAATTAAAACACATAGCTATAACCATGTAAGGAATGGTACGAATAAAATTACCATCAAAATTATTCAGATGAACAATTCCGAACAAAAACGCCGACGCAAAAAAGAAAAAGGCCGATACGTACCAAGCTCCCCGCAGCTTATAAAATAGTACATGGCGAAAAATAATTTCTTCTTGATATGCATTAATTAACGGCATTACTGCAGCAATAAGAGTTATTGCAAAAGGTGCCGAAATAGCGTCACTTTCGCTAACACCTGAACTTAATGCAACGGGCATAAATGGCGCCATCAGCAATCTAACACCCTGCAGTATAGCAATAATACAGCCTGCACCTACTATTGAAATTAAAATTTTCAACCAGATTTTTTTGCGATAATTCACCCAGTCATTTTTTAATACTGTGCCATAGATTTTTGAAAGTATGCACACGGACAATAATCCAATAGCAAATATTACAATCGATACAATGTTTTGAGTATGTGGTACCTGCATAACTACAAGAACCCACGACACAAGAAACTGCACCGGAATCAAAACCAGTGCTATAAAGTCCAACTTAGTCCAATTAATTTTGTTCATTTGATAGTCCCTCCTTAGAATCTGCGCCCAATAACTTCGGTCGCTTTGCGCTTAGTTTACAATAACTATCGCATATTTCATTAAAAATACTGTAAATAATCTGATAACACTTTTTGACTTAAATCAAAAAAAGACATGACCGGAGATCATGTCCTTAATCAATAAACATACAGTAGCAGCTAGGGGATTGTTCGAGACCCCCGTCTATAACATACACCGCATTTGGCACATTCTGTGGTTCATCTGTCTTGCCTCATAAAGCCTTACTTTCTTCATACATCGCGTAGGTGTCAATATCCAGTCTTGGGCGCCATTCTATTTTGAAGCCCGAAATCTTTGCTTGTTTAAACAGTTCTAAATCTTTAAGTTCGCTATGGGGTTTTCTGCTCAAATAGGGTTTTACGTCAAAAATTCTCTTTTCACCGTTGTCAAAAATGAGCAGTAGTTCATAGTCATCTCTCGTTGAAACATCTACAATCTTGGGGTGGCGTTTATGGTTTACCATTGCCTTTATCGCTGCACTGAGTGCTTCTCGTTTGTAGTCCTGATTCCAACGGTTTACTGCTATCCAGTCAAACATTCCCGAGCTCTCTCTTGGCCATTCATCACCACCCATTTGCGAAATCGCCCGCTCAAAATCTGCAAAAGTACTGATAATTCCGCCACCTCCACCACCTGCAACGGCAACGGCGATGCTCGGCTTGCCTTTATGAAATGAAACTTGCTCATCTCTGCTGTCCCACTGTTTTGTCGCTTCACAGCGGCGAAGCTTATCTATGAAAATCTTCATTTCCTCACTGACTTCACCCCAGTATACAGGAGTTATGTATATGTACGCATCAGCGGCATCAACCTTTTTCAAAAGTTCGTTAAACCCATCTTTGTCTCCAAAAATGCAGTAGTGGTCTTTGAAGCAAACTCCCCATCCATCGTCGCACATTCTACATTTTGACAGATTCAGCCCCGAAAGCCTCAGAACTTCAGCTTCAACGCCCAATTGCTTCGCCGCTTTTTCTGCGGTCTCGACAAATGAGTAGGTCACGCCGTCAGTTTTTGGTGTACCCGAAATTATAAGTAAGTTCATAATACCCTCCGATATTTTATTTGCAATAACAACCCCCGTAGCGGGGGTTGTCTCTCTTCGCAATTAGTTGTATCTCACACAGCTATTTCGCCATGTTTTGTTTCATCAGCAGGTACATCAGTGCCTTTTGGGCGTGTAGGCGGTTTTCTGCTTCATCGAAGATTTCTTCGGCGTGTTCTTCAAAAACTTTTTCTGTGATTTCTTCGCCTTTGTGTGCAGGCAAGCAGTGTTGAACCATGCAGCCCGGATTTGCGATTGCCATTATGCTGTCATCTATCAGATAACCTGCGAAGGCTTTCATTCTTTTTTCGGTTTCTTCTTCTTGACCCATTGAAGTCCAAACATCTGTGAATATGACATCTGCACCTTTTGCCGCCACTTTTGGGTCGTCAGTCAACTCGAACTTTGCGCCTGTGAAGCTGCTCGCGAAATCTAAAACTTGTTTATCGGGTCTGTAGCCCTCAGGACATGCGACACTTACATCCATTCCACATTTTAGGCAACCTACTATCATCGAGTTTGCCACATTATTGCCATCGCCAATCCAACACGCTTTAAGACCTTCAAGCTTGCCTTTATGCTCGCGTATTGTCATTATATCAGCGAGTATTTGACATGGGTGAGAAAAGTCTGTCAAGCCGTTGATTACTGGAACTGTTGAGTATTTTGCGAGTTCTTCCACGTCCTCTTGATCGAAGGTTCTTATCATTATGCAATCGCAATATCTGCTGAGAACTCTCGCAGTGTCAGCGATTGGCTCGCCGCGCCCAAGTTGGCTGTCTGCGTTTGAGAGGAAGATTGCGTGTCCGCCCAAATGCGTCATTCCGACTTCAAATGATACGCGAGTGCGAGTTGAGCTTTTTGCAAAAATCATCGCAAGTGTCTTGCCCTCCGGGAAATCGTGTTTTTTCCCAACTTTCCAATCTGCTTTTAACTTATCCGCAGTATCCAGAATCAACTTAATTTCTTCTCCGCTTACATCAAGTAATTTCAGTAAATCTTTTTTCATGCCAATTCCCTTTCGTGTTAAATTAATACTAATGTGCTGATTCAGCATAGCCATTTTATGCATAATCAACATAAATGTCAATAGGCGTGTTGAAATATTACCGAACCAATTCACAAGCCGAAATTTTTCGTATGCGTCTTGTTGTCAGCAGGATAATTGCGTAGGAGATGATTGCTACGGCGATGCCTGCACCGATTAGCCATGTGATGGGAGTCGTAATAAACAGTGCAAGTAAAGCGAACGAAATTGCTGTTGCGATTGCAGAACCTCCCCTGCCTTACCACTCCTACAACTCAAAAATCTCATTCAAACTCTCTACTACCGCTTTCAGCTTTGCTGAATTTAGCGTGTAGTAGATTTTTTTACCGGATTTTTCTAATGTTACAAGCCCCATGCTCAATAGTACGTTCATGTGGTGGGATGCGGTTGCGGGGGTTATGTCTAGGTGTTTTGCCAGTTCTACGCTGTATTTAGGACCTCTGCAGAGAACCTTCAGGATTTCAAATTTACTGCTGTCACCCAGAGCTTTTAATATCGGAACCAAGTCAGTTTCATGATCGCCTGAGCGACCCATTAGTTTGTAGGTTTCAGGAAAATATAGTCCTACATATGCACTTCTTGCTGAGAAAACAAGCCCTGTCAATATAGTTGGAATCACTGTCATTTCTGAGTCTGTGGGGAGAAGTGAGTCTGCAAAAAGCGGTGAGCCGCTATCTTCATCCAGCTTGATAAGTTGTTCACAGCTGGATTCAAACTTTTCAAGTAATAGCTCTACATCATCTTTGATAGTTTCCATCGCAAAACGGTATGCAGGCTCATTGCTCGAAATTAAATTTATAAACCTTTCCAAATATTCTTTCGGGCTTTTAAGCATAGCCATTATTTGCCATGCCTGCTTCGGTTCTACTTTCATCTCTTGCAAAAGTTCAAACACTTCCGAAAAAGATTGTGGAACTTGTTCAAAAAGTATCATTGTAAGCGCCGAATAAACCTCACCTTCCGAAGCGGCACTCGGATTTTTTTCCCATTCCTCATTTTGGTCGAGAGCTAATCCCAGCAAAAGATGCAAAGAAATACCGTCTGCAAACCCCGAGAAAAACAAGCTTCCCTCATCGGGAGCCAAAGCCTTTTGACTAAATGCATCAATGTATGACCTGCAAAGGCTATAAGCTTCCTGAGTAATTTTACTTTCGCTGATACCAATCTCTAAGTAACGAGCATCGTACTTTTCTTTTGTGAATTCACCAGGATTGTAGTACATGCTGAGTAGGCACATGATTTCCCAAATAGAATCAAATTCATTTTTAATAATCAGTTTCAAAAGAGGTTCTCCTTTGCTGTCAATCTAGCAAATTGCCCATCATCTGCGGCAATAGAACACCCTCAAGCCGAAACGGTTAGAAACTCGCTGAATGCTCCATTTTGTTCTACCAGTTTTGCGTAAGGGCCATGCTCTACGATTTCGCCATCTTCCATATATAATACCTCATCATACTGGCTAAGCATGTCTGCGTCAAGAGCATGTGTTATTGTTATCAACGTCAAATCGTCTTTTGCGAGCAGGCGCCCTTCGATATCTCTTGCAGTCACACGGTCTACAGCCGATGTTCCCTCGTCCAAAATCATCAGCGGTTTATTTCTTGTGAGTGCTCTTGCCACGGCAATTCTCTGGCGTTGACCGCCTGAGAGGTTGGAGCCGTTTTCGCCAACGGGTGTTTCGAGCGTTTTTTCTTCATCGAGAAATAGCGCAACGCCGCTGTTCGTGAGCGCCGAGTCAAAATCAGATTGCTCATAGCTCTTATTTAAGTGAATGTTTTTCGCAATATCTTCGTCAAACATATAGACATTTTGGTGAATCATTGACGACAACTTTCCGACGCTCTCCTCTGTGAGCTTGTGAAGTTCCCTATTGTCATACAATATTTCGCCCTGATAGTCACCTAGATATCCGACCATCGCTTTTGTGAGCGTTGTTTTTCCACAGCCCGACCTGCCTAGCAGGACGTATTTTTTGTTTTTCTCAAATGTGAAGTTCACGTTTTTTAAGACGGGTTGCTCTTGTTCGGGGTAGGTAAATTCTAGGTTTTTGACTTCAATCGTCTCGTTTAGTGATGCGTTTTCTGTTCCGTATTGATTTGCTTCAACCTCTGCTAGTGCTAAGAGCCGCTCTCGCACTGATTTGCTACCTTGAATCATTGGTGCGGCTTCGGATAGCATTTGCAGAGGTGATGACACCAGACCGCTGGCTTGTATCAACCCCAACAGCGCTCCGCCTGTTAAGTTCCCTTGAATTATGAGATAGCCTGAAACTAAAATTGTCCCTATCTGCATGAGCATTGCCAGAAACATCGAAATGCTCACCGAAATCCCTCTGAAATAGTCAAAGGAGACCTGCGCTTTGAATACGCCTTTGTTTTGTTCGTTAAAGTCTTGGTTTGCTTGTTTGAACATTTGATACGATTTTATTATTTCAAACCCTGAGAATATATCTTTGTTTTTTATCGTAAATAACGACAAACGCCCTGAAAGTTTTTCTTGTCTTTTTTGCAAGCCTTTTCCGAACAGCGACGGAATGACCACCAAAAACAAAAGTGACAGCAGGACAAATCCGGCAACTATCGGGCTTAAGTAGAACATAATCCCGATTGCAAAAAATGGCACCATTAAGTTGAAGAGGATTGCAAAAATCTGGTCAATGTAATTTTTCTGAAATAGTTCAATGTCGTTGCTGAGTGCCGAGATATAATCGGCGGAGTTTACAGCGCCAAAATTTGTCATGCTCTGCGACATGATTCCCGTGAATACGTCTGTGCGAACGTCTCGAATAATCTTACCCGCAAGCTTGGCGCTCAGCACTTCGACCAAATAGCGTGTTACAGCGAATAGTGGCAGGTAAATCGCCGAGATGATAATAACGCCTCGAAATCCGCTCAAATCTGCTTCAAGTGCAACATTGAGCGCATCTCTGAGCAAAAACGCAGCATACGCCGCCACCGCTGCAAATACTAGGTTCGCCAGCACTACAATTGCAAGTAGGGCTTTGTGCTTTAAAAAATACTTTTTCATTTGTTTCTCCTAATTGTATTATGTTGTGTACATCTAATCGTTTCTCGGTTTCGATATGATGTTTGTCTAACATAACATTTAATTAGGTGTTTGTCAACTGTTTTTGTTGCTTGTGTTAGATTAGGTTCTAAGTGTGGCAGTGTGGTATGTTACCGATCACACATACCACGTCATTGCGGCCTCCGAGCCGCAATCCCACGAATAATTAGCCTTTCAGTCAAGCTCGCAATGACGAGTTTTTGAGTGCGATTTTCGGATAAGACAAGGGACAGTTCGGTTCCTCTGTCTCACCCGCTTCGTGTCTTGCTCCTGCCCTTCTGAAGCTTTGTGTGGAGTTTTGGCATGAAGTGTGTTATAGTTTATGGCAGAGTATTTTCAGGAGGACTTTTCATTTGAAACTTGTTGCTATAGATGGAAACAGCATTGTTAATCGGGCTTTTTTTGGAGTGCGGTCGCTCAACGCTGCTGATGGTACACCTACTAATGGGGTTTACGGTTTTCTGGCGATACTTGGCAGAATCCTTGGCGAAGAAGCTCCTGATGCGCTTTGTGTCACGTTTGACCTGCCTACGCCGACGTTTCGGCACAAACTGTACGCCGAATACAAGGCGCACAGAAAAGGAATGCCTGAGGATCTTGCTGTGCAAATGCCTATTTTGAGGGATGTTCTCGACGCGATGAACATTAAACGCTATGAAGCGGCAGGTTGGGAAGCGGACGACCTGCTCGGTACGCTTGCGAAAAAATGCGAAGCCGAAAAAGTCGAGTGCGTTATAGTTACGGGAGATAAAGATACACTGCAACTGGTCACGCCACTCACAAGAGTTAAGCACATCAAAACTAAGGGCGGCAAAACCGAGACAGTAAACTACACTCCCGAAGTGTTTGAGGAGGAATACGGCTTTCAGCCTGAGCTGATGGTTGACCTAAAGGCGTTAATGGGCGATTCTTCCGACAATATTCCCGGCGTTGCAGGGGTTGGCGAAAAAACAGCAATGGATCTTATCCAAAGGTTTGGGCGGATAACTGAAATTTATGAGAATCTCGAAACTCTTGAAATTAAAGACCCCGTAAGAAACAAGCTGAAATCCGATGCCGAAAAGGCAAAACTCTCATACGAACTTGCCGAGATACGCACAGATGCACCGCTTGAATTCATCTTAGATGAGTGTAAAGCCCAAAAGCCAAACAATGATGAGCTTTACACTCTATTCACTCGCCTGCGTTTCAACAATTTTATAAACAAATACAACCTGAGACCGCCTGAAATCACAGGGGGTGAGGTCGCTAATTCCGCAATCGTCACACATGAGACGATTACCGTAGAGACCCCAGATCAGGTTTCCGTTTTAATGAATGCGGCAAAAAATGCAGACTTTGTTTCAATAAGAGTGGAGCCGGAGTTTTTTGACAGCGTGGCTGTGGCGCTTAATACAGGCTTATATCTCCTGACTCGTGACGATACTCCCAATTTTGAGCAACCCCTCAAGGTTCTGCTATCGGGCGAGGTCAAAAAAGTTGGGCATGACATAAAAGACACTATAAGAACTTGCTTGGAGCGGGGTATCGAGACAGGCGGTTGGATATTTGACACGGCGCTTGCCGCCTACCTGATATCTCCCACCGACTCAAATTACGAGATAGCAAATGTCTCACTGAACTATTGTGGTTATGCGCCAAAAACAAGCAGTGCGGAGAGCGATCAAATGTCTCTGTTATCCGAATCCGATAACTCAAAAGCCATTGCCGAAGAGTCTTTTTCACTACTTCTTTTAAAAGAAAAACTGGAAAATATGCTGAGCGAGAAAGAACTGAGCAAGTTGTATTATGAGATTGAACTGCCGCTCGCAACTGTTTTGGCGGAAATGGAGTACGCAGGAGTACTGGTGGACAAAGATGCACTCATAGAGTTCGGAAAAACCTTGGCACTAGAGCTCGCATCACTGGAGTCAAGTATCTATGATGCCGCAGGTGAGGAATTTAACATAAACTCACCCAAGCAACTCGGTGTGGTGTTGTTTGAAAAGCTAAATCTCCCACCGCCCAAGAAAACAAAAACAGGCTATTCCACAAACGTTGAAGTACTTGACAAGCTTGAGGGTAAGCACCCGATAATCACATACATAAAAAACTATAGGGAACTCTCAAAGCTAAAGTCCACATACGCCGAGGGTCTTCTTAAGGTCATAGCCTCCGACGGTAGGATTCACACACATTTTCAAATGACAGTGACAGCAACGGGGCGGCTATCTTCGACTGAGCCGAACTTGCAAAACATTCCTGTCAGGCGTGAAAGTGGCAGTGAGCTTAGAAAAATGTTCATAGCAGGCGAAGGCAATGTGCTGGTCGATGCCGACTATTCACAAATCGAACTGCGCCTGCTCTCGCACATAGCAAACGACCCCGTGATGATAGACGCGTTCAAAAACGGCGAGGACATACATACAGTAACAGCTTCGCAAGTGTTTGACCTGCCACTTGAAGAGGTAACTCCGACTCATAGGTTCAGAGCAAAAGCCGTAAACTTCGGCATTGTCTATGGTATATCCTCGTTCTCGCTTGCCGATGACATAGGCGTAACGACCAAAGAAGCAAAGGTTTACATTGATAATTATTTGGCAAAATATTCAGGTGTAAAAAACTACATGCAAGAGGTAGTAAAAACTGCAACGGTGCAGGGTTATGTCTCAACTTTGCTCGGTCGCCGCCGCAATCTGCCTGAACTCAAATCAAGCAATTTCAATACTCGCTCATTCGGCGAAAGAGTCGCGATGAACATGCCAATCCAAGGCACTGCCGCAGATATAATGAAAATCGCCATGATAAATGTATCAAACAGGCTAAAGTCGGAAAATCTCGCCGCAAAGCTCATTTTGCAGGTACATGACGAACTTATTGCAGAGTGTCCGGAGAGTGAGGCTGAGATTGTTTGCCGCATTTTGCAAGAAGAAATGGAAAATGCCGCATCGCTCCACGTGCCACTGGTTGCCGAGACAAAGACAGGAAAAAGCTGGCATGAAACAAAGTGAACACTCTAAAATTAAGCCGAATCCACAGCAACCAATAATCGTCCCCGCAACAACAAAAAATCTCCCTCAAATCTTAGAAATCGGCAAGGAATCAATCTCCGCAGACTGGACTTTGGGTTTTTTACTAGCCGACATAAACAAAGAGGACACATATATCATAGCGGCGATGCATGGCGAAGAAGCACTCGGCTTTGCGGTTTTTCGAGAGGTCGGCGACGATGGTGAGCTTTTGCAAATAGCCACACACAAAGACGCACGCTGCAGTGGAGTTGGGAGCGTCCTTTTAGAAAACGTCTTGCAATATGCACAGCGTAAATCACTCCACAAGGTATTTCTCGAGGTGCGAAAAAGCAACACTCCCGCAATTAGACTCTATGAGAAATTCGGGTTTAACGAGATACGAACCCGCAGGGCGTATTATGATAACCCAATTGAGGATGCGCTTGTTATGGAAAGGACAACCCACTAATGACAATTCTGGCAATAGAAACATCATGCGATGAAACCGCTGTGGCAGTGGTGCGAAACGGCAGAGACATTCTGTCTAGTGATCTCTTTTCGCAAGCTGATATGCATGCCATGTACGGCGGAGTTGTTCCCGAAATAGCGTCGAGAAACCATGCCGTGGCGCTTGGGAGACTTGTTGAGCTGGCGCTGAAAAACGCACAAATTTCAAAAAATGACCTTGATGCAATAGCAGTGACCGCCGCCCCCGGATTAATCGGCGCACTGCTTGTTGGTGTGAATTTCGCAAAGGGACTTGCCTTTGCACTTGGTTTACCGCTGATTCCTGTACACCACTTGCGAGGGCACATCGCCGCAAATTATATCGCATATCCTGATCTGAATCCACCATTTTTGAGCCTCGTAATCTCAGGCGGAAACAGCCTTATAGCCGACGTGCAGGGTTATACAGATATAAGAATAATCGGACGTTCGCGTGACGATGCCGCAGGTGAGTGCTTCGACAAAACAGCCCGTGTGTTGGGGCTTGGTTATCCCGGCGGCCCTATACTTGATAAACTTGCAGAAACCGGCGATGATATGGCTTTTAACCTGCCAAGTCCAAAGATAGAAAACCACCCATATGATATGTCGTTTTCAGGCTTAAAAACCGCAATTGTCAACATAGTCCACAATGCCGAGCAAAAAGGTGAAACGCTCGACACCGCATCACTCTCAGCATCATTTGCCCGAACAGTGAGTGAAATACTGGTGCCGCGTGTTTTTGCTGCCGCAAAAGAGCTTGGGCATCACACAATTGTAGTTGCCGGGGGCGTTGCCGCAAACTCACGTATCCGTGCAGATTTTATTAAAACGGCGAAAGAGGAAAACAAGACGCTACTGATTCCGCCCCTGAATCTCTGCGGCGACAATGCCGCAATGATAGGCGCACAGGCGTTTTATGAGTATAAAGGTGGAGTAATAGCAGGCACGGAGCTGGACGCCCGTGCAACAATGGAAGTAAGCGAAAATTTTACACATATGAGGAATTACTATGAGTTTCGTACATCTACACGTACACACAGAATATAGCCTGCTTGACGGTGCATGTCGGATAAAAGACCTGATAGCGCGCGTGAACGAGCTGGGCCAGACAAGCATTGCCATCACAGACCACGGGGTGATGTACGGCGCAGTCGCATTTTACAAAGAAGCGCAAAAGGCGGGGATCAAGCCCATAATCGGGTGCGAGGTCTATGTTGCTGCACGCACACGTCACAACAAAGAGCATGACCAAGACTCGGTGCGCCACCATCTCACGTTATTATGCAAAAACGAAAAAGGCTACAAAAACCTGTGTAAACTGGTCAGCCGCTCTTTCACCGAAGGGTTTTACACAAAACCACGTGTAGACATCGAGCTATTAAAAGAATACAGCGAAGGGCTCATAGCTCTATCGGGGTGTATCAGCGGTGAGCTTTCAAAGCTCATTAATGACGATAACTATGATGCCGCCAAGCGAAAGGCGCTCGAAATGCAGGAAATCTTCGGAGATGGGAATTTCTACATAGAACTCCAAGACCACGGCTTGGAGGATCAGCAAAAAGCAAAAGCGGGTCTGATAAAACTCAGCAAAGAAACAGGTATAAAACCTGTTGCAACAAACGATGCTCACTATGTAGACAGTGGCGGAGCGGAAGTTCAAGATGTATTGATGTGCATTCAAACCAATAAAACCGTCTATGACACCGATAGAATGAAATTCGACTCAGACCAGCTCTACATAAAATCAGAAGAGGAGATGTCCATACTATTCCCAGATCTGCCCGAAGCAATCAGCAACACCGCAGAAATAGCGGAAAAATGCAGCTATGATTTCGATTTTTCATCTTATCATCTCCCTGAGTTTACCTTACCTGAGGGCAAAACAGATGCAACGGAATATCTTAGAGAGCTCTGTAAAAAAGGTTTCGACAAACGTTATTCCAAAGATCGAAAGGACAGAGCTGAGCTTGAAAAACAACTTGAGTATGAACTGAAAATGTTTGCGAGCATGGGCTTTACAGACTATTTCTTAATAGTTGCAGACTTCATAGACTATGCAAAGAGCAAAAATATCCCCGTAGGTCCCGGCAGAGGCAGTGCCGCCGGGAGCATAGCTTCATATTGCCTTGGAATAACAGGTGTTGACCCTATTAAGTATAACCTCTACTTTGAACGTTTCCTAAATCCTGAACGAATCAGTATGCCCGACATCGACATCGACTTCTGCGAGCGTAGGCGCACAGAGGTAATTGACTATGTTAAGGAAAAATACGGCGCAGACAGAGTGGCGCAAATCACCACATTTAACACGTTAAAAGCAAAAAACGCCATACGAAGTGTTGCAAAAGCGCTGGCGCTCACGTTCGCCGAGGAGACGGAGCTCGCCAAGGAAATTCCTGACCGCCTTGGCATAACAATAAACGATGCTTTGCTCAGTTCAAAGCGTTTGCACTCCCTCTATGACGAGGATGACCGCATAAGAAAAGTCATTGATACGGCAATGGCTCTCGAAGATATGCCAAAAGATAGCGGAACACACGCCGCCGGGGTGGTTGTAACAAAGCTGCCTGTGAGTGATTATGTCCCCCTTAACCTTTCAAAAAAGGACGATTCCATCGCAACACAGTACACAATGAACACCCTCGAAGAACTCGGACTTCTCAAAATGGACTTTCTCGGACTACGAAACCTCACCATCATCGAGGATGCTGTGCAAAAAATCAGAGAGACAGAGCCGAGCTTTTCTATTGAAGATATACCCGACGATGATAAGGATGTTTTTGAAATGCTCTCGGCAGGAAAAACAGCCGGTGTATTTCAACTTGAATCGCAGGGTATGACAGGCGTGTGCGTGGGGCTAAAGCCAAAAAACATTGAGGACATCACAGCCGTTATATCTCTCTACCGCCCCGGTCCGATGGAGTCTATACCAAGGTTTCTTGACTGGAGCCAAAACCCTGACAAAATAAGTTATAAGCATCCGCTACTGGAGCCAATACTCTCAGTAACTTACGGCTGCATAGTATATCAGGAACAGGTAATTGAGATATTCCGAAAGCTCGGCGGATTTTCAATCGGGCAGGCGGACATGATTCGCCGTGCCATGTCAAAGAAAAAAGTTGCGGAAATCGACCGTGAGAAAAAAGCCTTCATTAATGGAGACTCGGAGCGAGGCATTTGCGGAGCGGTGGAAAACGGCGTACCCAAGCACATAGCATCAAGCATTTATGACGAGATATTTGCATTCGCCAACTATGCGTTCAATAAGAGCCACGCTGTAGCATATGCGGTAATTTCATACCAAACGGCGTACCTCAAGTATCACTATCCACAGATTTACATGGCGGCACTTTTGACTTCCATTCTCGGTTCACTTGATGGCGTTGCAGAGTACACCGCCGCTTGCAAATCCATGGGAATTGAACTCCTGCCGCCAAGTATCAACGAATCTGAAGCTAACTTCACCGTTGCAGGCAGCAACATTCGCTACGGACTTGTCGCCATAAAAAATATCGGCAGGAGCTTTATTGAAAGTGTGGTGGCAGAGCGCAAAAAAGGTGGGGTTTTCAGTAGTTTTGAAGACTTCTGTGACCGTATGTACGGTAATGAGCTAAACCGCCGAGCAATAGAGAGCCTTATAAAGAGCGGCTGTTTTGACGGCATGGGTGCAAACAGACGGCAACTCCTCAACATTTCAGACCTCGTGCTTGACAGTGTTACAGAAGATAGGCGAAAAAATGTCGAGGGTCAAATAGATATGTTTGGGATGGTGGATGACAGCGAAGGTTCGAGGCGCCACGCGATTGAACTCCCAATCATGGAGGAATATAGTAAAACAGAGCTTACAAAGATGGAGCGTGAGGTAACGGGTATCTATCTTTCGGGACATCCCATGGATGAGCACAGAAAAGTTGCGAAAAATAATGGAGCTATAAATATTGGTGAGCTTCTCTCAGATACCGTGCGTGAAGATGGTTATGTCAAGTATAGAGACGGGCAAAAAGTAATAGTCGCAGGTGTCATAGAAAATGTGCGCACTAGACCCACGAGAAATAATTCCCTAATGTCATACATAATGCTCGACGATGGCACCGGCAGTATCGAACTGCTTGCGTTTCAACGAATTATTGATGAATCGGGAAATTATCTGCACACCGACGCTCAGGTTTTAGTGCGAGGTAAGGTTTCCACAAGAGATGGCAAAGACACGCAGATTGTAGTAGACAGCCTACGCCCAATAACAGACCTCACCCTAGACGGTCCCGCCCCCACTTCAGAATATCCGCTCGACAAAAAGCTATATGTTAAGCTAAAGGCTGAGAACTCTCCCGAATATGAGCGGCTAATACTGGTGAGTAAAATGTTTCCCGGCAAGAGTCAAATGATTATTCATTTTGAGGAGAGCAAAAAAACAGTAGGCACAAAAATCCTAATCCATGATGCGTTCACTAAGGAGCTAACCGAGTTTCTCGGCGAGAAAAATGTTGTGGTTCGGTAGTTTTAGATTATACAGTAATCAGCGAAAATGAGAACAATATCTCAGAAGTTTCCCTCAAAAATGCATTTACAGAGTCGATGGTTGCGCCCACCTCTGAGATTCCGTCCAACCTTAGCGCTGCACTACGTCTACGGGCAAGGCTGTCATTGAACACAACGAATACGCTTTCGTTCGGTTCGTAAACAATAGTTATGAAGTGTGCGGCACTCGTATGTGTGTAGGCAAGTATTGCGACGCGAGATGACCTAATTTCCTCGTCAATATTCAGAGAGCCGCGAGGAAATAGTGTATGGGAAACATCAAACCCCGAATCGCGCAAAAAACGCTCAATCGCATGAGGAAAAGTTCCAAGCACGCCATCTAAAACAGTACCTCGGTTCGTTTCAAAATGATAGACAATCGCCGCAGGGTGAACAGGCTCACCAAGCGCAATAAGCGCATTGTATGCCGCAATCCACCCGCAACCATTGTACCAACCCTCATTCATGCCGGGTCTTGAACCCATTTGAATCAATGTTGCAGGTGGAAGTCTTTGATTGTCAATCGGTGTTTCCAAATCAAAGTAAATGCTACGATTGTGCATATAGTTGGCATCAGCACTTACCTGACTCTGCTGCTCTGCTTGCTCCTCCTCCGCCGTTTCCTCTGCCAACTCTGCCTCAATCCGCTCTGCTTCCAATCTCTCAGCTTCAAGCTGTTCATTCTCCAGCCGCAGTTGCTCTTCAATATGAGCTAAATGGCTCTGTACAGTTGTTGAAATTGCGGCAAATACTCTGAGAATCGCCTCGGAGTCGCCAATCTCCCTATAAATTTCAAGCGCACTTTGATACGAGTCACGAGCATACTGAAACAACTTGTTTTCGTAGTAAAATTCACCACGCGCCTCATATTCCAGTGCAATTACACGTTTTGCTTGGATAATCCGTTGCTCAGTGTCTTCAACCAGCTCCTGAGCAACTGTAGCCCCCTCATCAAAAGCAAGGGCATCCGCCAGATTTTTTGCATTTTCAAAAATGAGCAGGGCATCGTCATAATCGCCATGCCCCAAAAGCATTTCACCATAAGCGACCATTTCTTCAAAGTAAATAAACTGATCGTTTATATCAATAATTTCGCCAATAAAGCCTGAGTCGAGATCTTCTATGTTTCCTGCAAAATTTTGTGCAAGGATAAATTCATTGCGCGCCGCATGAAAATTACCCAACTCAAAATGCTCTGAACCCTCCACAATAGATTCGATGACAGCGGTGAGATCACCTGCCAAAGCCACATAGTGCTCATCAGCAAGCCGCAAAGCTATCTCGCGTGCCTCAAAAGCCTCATAAAGAGCAGACTCATTCTGCCCACTTTCAACATGCGCTATAGCCTGCGCCAAGTGCGTTTCCATGTCATTGCGCAACCTTTGCATATGCCATAAATAGACCAAGCCCACCGTAATAAAAACAACGCAGACAGAAGCTATAGCAACAACACGAAATTTCTTCATCTTATTATTTTCCCCCGAATGTCACAGCAGTCAATCCTTTCAAGTCTGCTAAAAACTCGTCGACTGCTGATTTTTCGGTTGCCCATGATATCACCAGCCGCACTGCTACGTCGCTTTCGACTTTTGCCCATTCGTAAAATCCATATAACTCGCCCATCTTTTGTGAAATATCGGTTGGCAACACGGGTACTACAAAATTCGTCTGTGCTTCAAATAGTAGCTTGTACCCCAAAGCTTGAATCCCGCCTGCCAGATAACTTGCTGTCTCGTTGCTTTGACGAGCCAGCTTGTCGTATAGTCCATCGGTAAAAAGTGCCTTGAACTGCAAGCCCATGGCAGATGATTTTGCCAAAAGCGCACCACGCTGTTTCATTAAATATCTAAAATCAGGTTTTAAGGCATCGTTAAAAATAACCACAGCTTCACCAAAAAGTGCGCCATTTTTAGTTCCGCCGACAAAAACCGCATCAACGAGCCTTGCAAAATCGGCATATTCCAGATCACATGCCGTAGTATTGAGTGCGGCACCGAACCTAGCACCGTCAACATACAGATAAAGTTCATTGCTCCTGCAAAATTCTGATATTGCAGTCAGTTCCGCCTTGTTGTAGACTGTTCCTCCCTCGGTCGATTGCGAGATATATACAAGCCGCGGCTTGACCATATGCTCATCTTCATGCTCGTCCAAAACAGATTCAATATCGGAAACTGCGAGCTTGCCATCATACCCTGTGCGAGTGCAAACCTTATGCCCCGTGGCCTCAATTGCCCCTGTCTCATGCACAAAAATATGCCCGGTCTGTACGGCTATAACGGATTCATGCGGGCGCAGAGCTGATGAAATCACCAAGAGATTTGTGAGCGTGCCGCCCGAAATAAAGTGAACATCAGCATCGGGTGCTTTGAACTTTTCCTTGATAAGCTCTGCGGCATCTCGGCAAAAGACATCAAGCCCATAACCGTCAAGTTGTGCCGTGCCGGCATTTTTAAGCGCATCCAAAATAAGGGGATGCACAAGTTCACTGTAGTCGTTTCTAAAACTGTATTTCATCTTATGTCTATTCCTCTCCTAGCTCTGCAAACTTTGCTTTCATTGTCTCGTTGCCGCGTGTCAGCCGTTTTATTGTGACTTCTTCCGCCTTATTATTCGCCAACCGCAAGTTGTTATCCGACGACATAAGCGCCTCTTTAGTCTTTTGCAGAGCGGCAATCGACTTATCTATTTCGTCAATCGCTGTCTTAAACTTGCGGCTTGCTAGGTCATAGTTTCTTGCAAATCCCGACTTGAAAGATTCAAGCCGCTCCTCAAAGTCCGTGATATCAATGTTTTGACTACGCACCAGCGCAAGCTCCGACTTGTAGTGCATGGAGTTCATCGCCGCATTGCGTAAAACCGTAATCATCGGAATAAAAAACTGCGGGCGTATAACATACATTTTGGGATAACGATACGACACGTCCACAATCCCTGAATTATAAAGCTCGCTGTCGCTTTCGAGAAGTGTCACCAAAACAGCGTATTCACAGCCTTTTTCATTGCGATCCTTGTCAAGCTCTTTTAGGAAATCTTCGTTTTTCTTTTTGGTCGCAGTTTCATCACCCTCATTTTTCATCTCAAACATAATGGAAATTATCTCATTATCCTCATCATCCGTTTCACGGTAGATATAATCTCCCTTACTGCCTGATTTTGCATCGTTATCTTTTTCAAAATAAGCCGCAGGAAATGCCGTTGCCCGAATTCGGTTAAACTCAGTCTCACAATGTTGCTCAAGAGTTTCACCAACCATCTTGGTCGAAAGCTTTGCTTTCATGTCTCGGTAATATTCAATCATCTCTTCTTTGGTTTTTAGCTCATGTGCAAATTTTTCTTTGAGTGTTGCTTCAGAGAGTTTGCGCTCGGTGTCTTTGGATTTTAGCTCACCTAAAAGGCTGTCACGCTCTTTTTCAGCTTTACTGACAGCTTCGGTGATTGCGAGTTTTTTCTCAGCGTCTTGCACCTGAATCTGAGCTTTTAACTTGGCAATTTGAGTATCTTTTTCGGATAGCTCATTTTGCAGACTACTCTTAACACTCGCCTGAGCAAGCTTAATTTCATCGCCTTTTCGCTCAAGCTCAGCTTTCAGCAGGTCTCGCTCTTTTTCGACATCTGCCAGAGCTTCAGAAACCGCAAGCCTTTTTTCAGCCAAGGCAAGTTCCCCCCGCTCTGCCAGTGCTTTCTCAAACTCCGTATCCCGAACTTGTTTAACAATATCAGCAAACCCGGACTCATCAACCTTAAAAACTTCATTGCATTTAGGACATTTTATTTCATTCATTGGTATGATTTCCTTTGTGTTTTATGGAAACATCTTACCATATGGTGGGGTTAATTGCCATAGCAAAAATATTTTTACAATGACAGCACTTTCATAAAAGTACCGGGTACGGTGGACTCAAAGCGAAGTTGCTCGCCTGTGGATGGGTGCTTGATGGCTAATACAGAGGCATGCAGACAGAGCCTGCCTACAGGATTCGTAAGTGCGCCATACTTTTTGTCACCCACGATGGGATGCTCCAAGTCCTTCATATGGACACGTATTTGATTTTTCCTGCCCGTCTCCAGAGATATATCCAGTAAAGAGTATCTGTCTGTGCTTTGGAGCGTACAATACTTTGTAACAGCCAACTTGCCTTGACCTTTTTCCTTGCCGGAATACACAAACAGGGTCTTCGTCTGCTTGAGCCAAGATTTAATTTCCCCTTCGGGGGGCGAAACTTTACCCTCCACAACAGCAATGTATCCACGCCGGAGAGCCAGCTCGTCCCAACGCTCTTGCAGTGCGTATTTTATCCGCTCGTTCTTCGCCAATAGCATCACGCCCGATGTCTCACGGTCAAGGCGGTGGACAATGAAAATCCGCCCGGATTTTGCTCTGCTTTTCGTGTAGTCGCTTACAATGTGATAGGCTGTGTTTGTGTGCTCTTTGTCTGTCGAGATGGAGAGCATACCTGCCGGTTTGTCAATCACAATCACTTCATCGTCTTCGTAGATAATCGGGATATCCATTTTCGTGCTGGCCACAGACGCTCTTTGAAGCACAGTAATCTGTTGCCCCGGCAATAGTGGGCGGGCATAATCCTTGCAGTTCTCCCCATCAACGAGGACTTGCCCCCGTGCTAATATTCCCTTTACGAAGTTTCTGGATTTGTTGCTCATACAGGTGAGCAAAAATGGTAGCAGGGTGGATTTTTCGGTAACGTTGAATGTTAGGTTGTTTTTCATGTTACATATTCCTGATTATCTCAATAATAGTATAACAATAGGATATCTAATTATCGGAATAATGTCAATTGCATCGTTCCGATAATGGGGGCGCGTATGTGTCAAGTAAAAGTGGGTGAAAATAAATTGCGGGTAAAATTCAGTAAAAAAAGTTTTTAGGCACTAGATGAAAATGCTGACTGCGGTCATCTTTTTCATCTGTTGAAATGATAAAATATCTG